>Ga0209191_1000052_pt1 | contig 92579 bp, 90 predicted proteins | sample S_130626_EF_Meta_FD_187320 | JGI IMG/M metagenome (GOLD analysis project Ga0209191, IMG submission 187320) | Freshwater microbial communities from Lake Simoncouche, Canada to study carbon cycling - S_130626_EF_MetaG (SPAdes) (version 2) | ecosystem: Environmental > Aquatic > Freshwater > Lake ...
TTATATTAGTGCATCTAGTTATGTATTCGAGTACGTAGGTGCTGGAACTAACTACGGAGCATTACCACAAGTAGGTCGTAGAGATCCGATTCAAAGTAAAGAAACACTGCAATTAGATAATGGTAAAGTATTCTTTACATCAACTGACCAAAACGGAGACTTCCGTATTGGTACAGGACTTGTAATCAGCCAAGCCACTGGATTACTTAGCGGAAGAACATTCCAAAAGAGTTTGTTAAATTACTTAACACCGTTCATATTGGCTATCGGAGGATAAAAGGAAAAATTATGGCATTAATTCCATTAAACACATTTAAAACAAAAACATCTGCAGTATCAACTGTGACAACTACAAAAGTATATACAGCACCAAGTGGAGTGACAGCGGTTATATTGATGGCGCAGGTTAGTAATATCTCCACAGCCACACAAACTGTGACGTTTATGCACTATCGTAATAGAGCAATACTAGCCGATCCTCAAGGAAATGGCGCACAGCCCGGAGGAGTAGGCACATACTTAGTAAAGGAATTTCAAATCCCTGCCAACGATGCGGCTAACCCAATTTTTGGTAAAATGATTGTAGAAACATCAGATAGTATCATCTGCTACGGGACTAGTAATGGTTCGATGCAACTAACACTAAGTGTTCTAGAAACAGCCAACGAATAATAGAGATTAAACATGCCTAGTTTATTAAGCGGATCACAACTTAGACCATACGGTAGCGGAACTTTTATCAAGTTGAGCACTGCTCAACCTAGTTTCCCTCCAACTGCTACCACTGCTACTGGTTATACTCTCATTGTTGACAGTACTAGAACCGCTACTTACAGTTCAAGTTTAGGTAATTTACTGTTTACCAGTGGAACAATATCAAATCAAGTTGCATCACAGAATATTGTTATTGCTACAACAGGATCGGCTGTGGTATCTATTAGAGGAGATTTGTATCTAACAGGTGCAATGACTGCAACAAATACTATTACCGGAACTGTTAGCACATCAACTAATATAACAGGCGGCGCCCAAGGAAGTATACCTTATCAGACTGCGGCAGGAAGAACAACTTTTCTAGGAATTTCAACTAGCGGGTATGTTCTAGTATCTACCGGAACCGCTCCTGCGTGGCTGTCAGTGGGATCATTCTCAGCCAGTCGTGCTACGACCGCAACTAATTCAGATAATTTATTTGTTAGTTTAACGTCGTCTAGCATATATTATCCCATGATGACTAAACAAATTGGGGAATATACCACTGCTAGTAGCAGTTATTCGTTTAATTATAATAATCCAACAGGAACTTTATCGGTGCCTGTCATGGCAATAACAAGTAGTACCGCATCTACTTCAACAACTACAGGTGCGTTAACTGTCTACGGGGGCATAGGAACTCGAGGAAGTGTACATAGTGCAGACGGTAATAGTAATTTAGGCGGATTATTGTATAGCCCTAATGTATATTTTGGAGACCCTCCTGGTGTCGAACCAACTGACCCTAAGGTAGGAGAAGTTTGGATTATTCCTAGTATAGGTGCGGCCCTACAATATGTACAAGACGGTACTAGTACTGTATGGATACAATTTACTGCCTTAGCATAAAGAGAAAAGAACATGGCAACATTATTTCCGACAAACCCAACACCGAACCAACAAGTTGTCATTGGATCAGTGACATACAATTGGAATGGATATGCGTGGGTAAGACCTGCAATAAGTGGCGGGGTGATCAGTGCTGTTATAACAGCAACACAACAATTATTTGTATCTACTTCAACTAATTCAACATCAACTACTTCAGGCGCTGTAGTAGTCACCGGAGGCGTTGGAATTGGAAGAGATTTAAATGTCGGTGGCTCAATAACGCAACAAGGTAGGTCAATTTTAACTACTTCTAGTCTAGGAACTTATGTACTTCCTGGAGTAGACATTAGTATTGTAGCTAATACCAGCACTGGTGTTTTAACAATAAACAATACTTCAACCTTGCAATCACTGACAGTGCGTGGTGCAACTACCAATCAAGCCCTATATATATCAAATACTACTACTTCAGTATCAACTATAACTGGAGCATTAGTAGTCACAGGTGGAGTAGGAATTGGTGGTCGACTTAATGCAGAAAGCATTAAAATAGCAGATACAGTCTTCGATTCTACGCTGGTCAGCATAAATACCACAGCGACAGTTGTTGTTGACACGTATTCGGTATTAGAATTTAGAGCGGCAAAGTATCTTATACAAATTGATGATGATACTGGCCCAGGAGCAAAGTTTCAAGTTATTGAAATCTTGTTGTTAGTAGATAACATAGGAACAGTATTTGCAACAGAATACGGGGTTTTAACAACAAATGGGGAATTAGGAGTGTTTGCGGCCGATGTACAAAGTAATACAGTTAGACTATATTTTACTCCGTACATGGCCTCAAATAAGGTAATAAGCGTGATGCGCACCGGAATGGCGACGTAAAATTAGGAAAACAAAATGGCACTAACATCAATCACTCAAGACTTTATTGTAAAATCAGGTCTTAATGTACAAGGGACTTCAAGCCCGATAACCACTAGCACCAACAACGTTGGTACACTACAGGTCAACGGTGGGGCGGGTTTTGCTAAAGACATATTAGTTGGATCAACTGCAACAATCTACGGAAAAACTAATCTGTTAGGTGATGTAATAGCAAGTAATAATGCCTACATTAGTTTAGATGCAACCGTTGGTGGAAAATTTACAGCAACTGGTGCTACAAAATTATTAAGTACACTGAATGTAGGTCAGAACAGTAATTTTGAAGGCGCACTGAATACATTTACTGGTGCAATTATTGTCACAGGATCAAATAAGTTATCAGTTAGCGGTGCTGTAGATTTTGGTTCTACGTTAGACGTAGCCGGAATTACACAGATAACAAACAATACTACCGCTGCCAGCGCAGGTGGTGGCTCAGGAGCATTAAAAGTCACAGGTGGAGTATACGTTGGCGATAACTTAATTGTTAACAGTTCGGTATCTAGCACTTCTACTACTGCTACCAACGCATTATATGTAGCTGGCGGTGTTGGTATTGGTCAAAATTTAACAGTTAATGGACCAGCAGTCTTTAATAACGATGTGATATTTAACGGTCCTGCAACATACGTATATTCTACAAACACAGTTTACACTGATAACATTCTTGAACTGCACACCCCTCCTGGCGGAGTAGGTGCAACATGGTCAAGTACAGACGGCAAGGACATTGGATTACGTTTCCACTATTACAATGGCGGTGCTGATAAAAATGCGGCACTTGTGTTAACGCAAGATACGGGTGTATTTTCATTCTATGCAAACGGTGCTGAAGGGACAACATCTTTTTCAGGCTCTGCCTATGCAGGAACAAAATCTCTTTCATCTGAATTAACTAGTACGACAGATGCATCAAATACAACTTCAGGTGCTCTACAGGTAGCAGGCGGAGCTGGTATTGGTCTAAGTTTATATGCAGGCGTTGATGTTAGTGCTCAAACAATGCATGTTAGATCGTTATCTAATACACGTTTAGTATTTTCTGATGCTGGTCATAATTTAGTTGACAGCGCAAGTTTAACTTGGGATGGCACAACATTCTCCGCAACTAATGTCACGGCGTCAACTACGGTACAAGGTGCAGATGTTAAAGTCACTACTTTACACGAAAACCGTATTGTATTTTCTGATGCAGATCACAAGTTAGTTGATAGTAGTTTAGCCTGGAACCCATCATTAAGTCAGGTTGAAGGCCGTATTGCTTTTGCAAATACTTCTACAAACTTAGCAGGCGGCGCCAATCTTAGGATTGCATATCAATCAGCGGTAAACACTACAGCGTTCATTGCAGCCCCTACAGCACAAGACCAAGTTTTAGCTTATAATGCTAGCAACGGCACACTTGAGTGGGTATTAGCGTCTGCTAATAATGCACCCAACATACGTGGTGGTGAAAAGTACTACATTCCGTATCAACTCAATACTAGTACAAGTACACTAACAAACCACTTGTTGTATAATTACGACAATCTTATTTTCCATGTTGACGGTGTTGATGTCCGTGCTGGCGGCAACAACTCCGGAACTTACGGTTCCGACAATGCAGTTGCATCTGCCTCAGGGAAAAGTATTGGTCTATGGAGTGACACTAGTGTTAAATTAAATTATAGCAATACAAATTATGTCACAGCTGATGCTACCGGTATAACACTAACTGTTGGAGCTGATACATTTAAATTTAGTAATACAGGAACTGTGGAATTAAGTAGCAACACATACATTGAAGCTAATACTGCAAGATTAAGAAGCTTAGTCGCCGGCCGTGTCACATTTGCTAATAGCAGCCTTAGACTAACTGACAATGCAGATTTTACATTCGATGTTGCTGGTAGTCAACTATATGCTAAAAACATTACAACTGAAGTTTTTACAGCAACAACAAAAGTTAATGTTTCGGGTACTGCCGCTACAAACGGTGGCGTTGACGACGGTGCATTAAAAGTATCCGGCGGAACTAAAATTGCCAAAGACTTGTATGTTGGCACAACTGCTACAATAGGTGGCACATTGATTTCAACTGCGGCAGGTAGCGCAGTTAGCGGACAAAGCCAAGTATATTTAAACGGCGCCACAAGCAATAGAATTGATTGGGCCGCTGTAGGTACAGGTGCTCCGGCATTTACTACCCGCAGTGAAGGTACTAAACTTGTATTGTATCCTTCACTAACTGGTGCTACAGTTGATTACGCTATGGGTATTAATGCTGCCACAATGTGGTCCAGCATTCCGGAATACGGCGACTCGTTTAAGTTTAAATGGTATGGTGCCGAAACTGAAGTAGCAAGTCTAAGTGGTGTTGGCAACTGGACAGTGGCTGGTAATATTGTTTCCAATAGTGCAACTTCCAGTACTGGCACAACAAGTGGTGCTTTAACAGTTGTAGGCGGTGCTGGTATTGGCGGCGCCGTTAATATTGGTGGAACTCTGTTTGTTGATTCTGACACAACTATTAATGCTGACTTGTATGTTGAAGGAACTATCTACGTAAAAGGCGCAAGTTTAACCGGCATTGATACAATTAGTGGTAGTACTGGTACATTTGTTGACATCCGGTCTACAGGTACAATCTACGCTAATAAAATAGACTCTACGGGAGTCGCTGAGTTTAATGACATCAAAGTCACTGGACGAGGAACATTTACCAACGCATTAACTATTGGCACTGTTGTAAGTTCTCAAGTAGTTCCAGCAATTTACAGCAATGACATTGTATTAGCTAGCTATACAAGCGCGGCAATCAGCGGTTCGGGACAAGTGTCTCTAGATACCTACAATTCGTCAGAGTATAGAACATCTAAGTATCTAATACAGATTATAGACAGCGGCAGTGTTTATGTCACAGAAATAAGCATGTTCTGGATAGGTACCAGCGTATACCTAAGTGAGTACGGAATTAATACAAACAACGGATCACTTGGAACATTTGATGCTTCTATTGGAGCTGGTATTGTGACACTAACGTTTACACCAAATAGTGCAACTGCTATGACAATTAAAGTTGTCCGACTAGGTATAACTGCATAATTTAAAACTTTAACGCAGTCTTAAAACTAAATGGAGCTCGAAAGGCTCCATTTGTTTTTGTACAATTGATAAATATTCATAATACAATTTAGAGCCGTTTTGTGGAAAGGGAAGCTAATGGCAGTTAATAATGATTTTAGGGTCAAACATGGCCTTGTGGTCTCAACCACAGCTACGGTTCTAGGCGATACCGTTTCAACCAGCACTGACACAGGTGCACTCCTAGTTTCAGGTGGCGTTGGCATCGTTGGCGATGTTAATATAGGCGGCACCGTAGTCGGCGGTAGTATTAGAACTACCACAACATCAACTGCTCCACAAAATGCAACTCCCGGTGATATCTGGTATCACCCTACTCTTGATATTGTCTTTAGATATACTTTTGACGGTGAGAACACCAATTGGATAGACATGTCTGGGCCAATATATAATTTTAGATGATCAAGGAATAAAATGGCACATTACGCAGAAATTGATAAAAATAATATTGTTCTAAGGGTTATTGTAGTACACAATAACGAAGAACCTACTGAAGAAGTAGGAGCAATGTTTTGTCGAAATCTAATTGGTGGTACATGGATTAAGACTAGCTACAACACACAAGGCGGTGTTCATCTTGGACCAGACGGCCAGCCAGATGGCGGTGTTGCGCTACGTAAAAATTATGCAGGAATTGGGTATACCTATGATTTGCAACGTGATGCATTTATTCCTCCCCAACCCTACACATCATGGATACTAGACGAGGAAACTTGTTTATGGAATCCTCCTGTTGCCATGCCCACTGACGGTAAGCCTTATGTGTGGAATGAAGAAACAACCAATTGGGTTGAACTAACTTAAGGATTAGAGAATGTCGTTTCCTTCATCGCCCGCTAACGGACAAATAGAAATAGTTAATAATATATCCTATCGATGGTCCGATAGTCTGACCGCTTGGGTGCGTGTTGCCCTAACCAGTGTTAATACATTAACTGCAAATCGAGTTAATGTTATAGGAACTGCAAATTCTACTTCAACTAATTCTGGTGCGTTGACTGTTGCTGGTGGGGCAGGAATTGGCGGAAATTTATATGTTGGCGGGGAAATTTTTGCTCAAAAGTTAACCGTTGAGTTAACTACAGTCACAACAACATTGGTCACTACTGATGACATAATCAAAACTACAAATGCTACAGTATCGTCATCAACTGACACGGGTGCGTTGACTGTTGTCGGCGGCGTGGGAATTGGTGGCGCACTATATGTTAATGAAATAAGTTTTGTTGCTGGATCACAAATAATAACCACCGCAACAATAGCAGAATTTGCTTATCTGGGACCAAGTGGTCCACAAGGGGTGCAAGGACCTCAAGGACCTCAAGGCATTGAAGGACCACAAGGGGTGCAAGGACCTCAAGGCGAAATGGGTCCGGAAGGACCTCAAGGACCACAAGGCATTGAAGGACCTCAAGGACCTCAAGGCGAAATGGGTCCGGAAGGACCTCAAGGACCGCAAGGTATTGAAGGACCACAAGGCGTTCAAGGACCGCAAGGTATTGAAGGACCACAAGGACCTCAAGGTATTGAAGGACCACAAGGGGTTGTTGGCCCTACAGGACCTGTAGGTGGAACTAGCGGACAAGTATTATATAACAGCGGTGGCTTGGCAACTAGTACAAATAATTTACTATTTGATGGCACTGATCTAGAACTTAAAGGTAATTTAACATTAGGTGGAGTAGTCACATTTAACGGTACAGCAACCTATGTTCTTAGTACAAACACTGTTTACACTGATAATCTTATTGAAATTCACGCACCTCCCGGAGGAGTAGACAGCCAGTGGACATCCAATGACGGTAAAGATATTGGATTTAGATTCCATTACTATACTGCTAGCACTGATACCAATGCGGCTCTAGTTTTAGATAATACTACAAAAGAACTACATTGGTATAATTCGGGTGCTGAATCTAACACAGGTACATTTACCAGCGCAACCTACGGTACATTTAAAACTGGATCTATTAAGTTAGCAAGTAGTGCAAGCGTTCATAATGCCACTTCGGGTGCCCTACAAGTCGCTGGTGGGGTTGGCATTGGTGGAAATGTATTTGTAGATGGCATAATAACCGCTACAAATATATCTTCAACTGGACAAGTTAGATTTGCAACAGATGTTAGCGGATCTGTTGCTTCTTTCGGGACTGTTGGCGATCGTGTATGGATAGTAGGCGGAGCCGCAAACAATACCATATATAGTGAGAATTATCAGCTTCAGATAGCACCAGGTGGTCAGTATTGGTCAACTCAAGGAGCAGTGTTTACTTCTACTAGTTTGACCATCAACTATACAGCAACTTCTATATCAACCAACACAGGTGCTTTACAAGTTCGCGGTGGAGTCGGCATCGGTGGCGCACTATATTTAGGGGAAACGTCATTTATTGGTGGCGCAGAAATACTAACAACCGCTACTGTTGGACTATATACAGGTTTTACTCCAACAGTTATATCTGCGGGAACTGATACTGCTGTTAACACCAGCACAGGCGCAATAACTATTTGGAATACAAGTACATTACAGAGTATAACAAATAGAGGATCTTCTACTAATAATGCCATATCGATAACAAACACGTCGTCTTCAACTAGCATAACAACAGGTGCATTAACTATAGGTGGCGGCCTTGGAATTGGTGGTGATTTATATCTAGGCGGCACTTTATATCAAGGTAATCAGCAGATACTGACCACTGCTACTATTAACCAATACTCTAATCAAACAAGTATCTTTGCAGGTACTGATACTGCTATTAGTACTAGTACAGGCGTAATAACTGTTTGGAATACAAGTACATTACAAAGTATAACAAATAGAGGCTCAGCCACTAATAATGTTGTATCAATAACAAATACTTCATCTTCAACTAGCACAACAACAGGTGCGTTAGTGGTCACAGGTGGTGTTGGCATTGGCGGATCATTGAGTGTTGGTGGAACTGTAAATGCTACAAACTTTGTCGGTGTGTTCTCTGGTACAATTTCAGGGACTAGCTACCAAACAGATTCTGGTGTATATACTACAACAGGAACTTCGCAGATTATCTTAGATAGTTTTTCAACAGCAAGTTTCCGCAGTGCCAGCTATACCATACAAATGACTAGCCCGCTAGGCTACCATGTATGTACGCTAAATGTTATCCATAACGGAATAACCAGTGATTGCATACAGTTTGGCGATATTAAAATGGGAACTACAGTAGGTACGTTTACTTCTGTGGTTAGTAGTGGCACTGTACAAATAGCAATGTCTCCGCAGTCAACAGGAACTACCACAGTGCTGTTTGTAAAAACGTTATTAAACAACATATAATTCTAGACCGGTTTACCAACATTTTACTCTAAGGGCTAAATATAGTTAGAATTTGGGGAAAATGAACCAATGTCAAACAAGAATTTTGAAGTAAAGAATGGCCTCAGCGTTGGCGATAATGCGATCATCGATGCTAACGGCAACTTTACTGTACCAGGCAGTGTATCAATTAATACTGCCGATGCCAGCACTTCGACCGCTACCGGCGCCTTAATTGTCAAAGGCGGATCCGGTATTGGCGGAGATCTTTGGGTTGGTGGAAACATTAACCTTGTTGGAGCACTAAATCTAACTGCTAGTACTAGTTTTACTGACTTTACTGCAACCACCGGCACGTTTCAAACAATACTTGTTAACAGTACCGGTTCCTCAACTTCTACAATTACAGGTGCATTAAAAGTTGCAGGAGGCGTCGGCATTGGTGGCGCATTGTATGTTGGTACATCGTCATATGTTGGCGGTGCTTTAATATTAACAACTGCTACAGTTAGTCAATATTTACAAGATTTAATAAATCAAACAACTACTATATTTGCAGGAACTGATACTGCTGTTAACACCAGTACAGGCGCAATAACTATTTGGAATACAAGTACATTACAGAGTATAACAAATAGAGGCGCAACCACTGATAATGCTGTATCAATAACAAATACCACATCTTCAACTAGCACAACAGCAGGTGCGTTAGTAGTCACAGGCGGCGTTGGTATTGGTGGCGCAATCAATGTAGGTCAAACATCAACTATTGCGGGTGCTGTTGTAATAACAACAGCAACAATTGCACAATTTGCTTATTTAGGTCCAAGTGGACCAAGCGGCCCCAAAGGACCACAAGGCCCTCAAGGAGTTCAAGGAGTCACTGGACCACAGGGTCCTAGCGGACCACAAGGCGTCACTGGACCTCAAGGACCACAGGGAGTACAAGGCGTCACAGGACCTCAGGGTGTCACAGGACCTCAGGGACCACAAGGAGTTCAAGGCGATGAAGGACCACAGGGTGTCACAGGACCGCAAGGTGCTCAAGGTTATACAGGTCCTACTGGACCAACTGGAGTTGGCGCACAGGGATCTATTGGTACTACAGGTCCAGCAGGTCCATCTGGTGCAATAACAGGCACAACTACTTCTACAATTTTTATTAATAATGCTACACTATCAACTGGAACTACCAGTGGTGCGTTAACTGTACTAGGCGGAGTTGGTGTTGGCGGCGACCTTAATGTTGGCGGTACAATTTCAGCACAAGGCCCAGGAGTATCTACACTAGCAAGTACGGGAGATATAAACTTTTCTGCAGGTGGCGGCTATGGAATATTGTCAACTAGTACACTACGTTTAAGCAATACAACAAATTCAAACAGCACATCGACTGGTAGTTTGGTAGTTGCAGGTGGAGTAGGAATTGGCGGCAGCTTATATGCCGGTGGCTCATTAAATGCCTCATCACTGGTTATAACAGAAATAGGTTCAGGAAATCAATACGCCCTGCAGATGAAAGGTTCTGGCGCAGGAGACCAGTGGGCATTCACAGTAGGAAGTACTGCTGGAAACAATAACATAACCAGTCTTAACAGTGCCGGTAATGCCTACGCACCATTTACTGTTAATGGTTCGTCATTCGATATTGGTACAATAGGAGCAAGTGCTACATCTAGCCTTACTATTGATAACACTGGAAAAGTCAGTGTTGTGGCTAACACTGAGTCAAGTTCAACAATCACAGGTGCGTTAGTAGTTGCCGGTGGGGTTGGTATTGGCGGAAACTTGTACGTCGGCGGAGAAATTGTTGCTCAGAAGTTAACAATTCAATATACCACGGTCACTACTACATTGGTACAAACTGATGATGTTATTCAAACTTCAAACAATGCTGAGTCAACATCGACTACCACAGGCGCATTGATTGTTGCAGGTGGTGCAGGGTTTGGTGGGTCTGTTAATATTGAGCAAACTTCTACAATTGGTGGATCTGTTATTATTACAACAGCTACTATTGCGGCCTATGCTAATTTAGGGCCATCTGGTGTCACAGGTGCCACAGGTGCTCAAGGACCACAAGGCGCCCAAGGACCACAAGGACCGCAGGGAGGTCAAGGAGATGCCGGACCTCAAGGACCTAGCGGAGTCGGAGTCACCGGACCTCAAGGACCTAGCGGGGCCGGAGTCACAGGACCAACTGGACCAAGTGGTGCTTCAGGAGTACAAGGAACATTAGGTGCAACAGGTCCTCAAGGACCAACTGGCGCAACTGGTCCACAAGGACCTCAAGGAAGTCAAGGTAATACTGGCGCTCAAGGACCTCAAGGTCCAACCGGAACATTTGCGGGATCAACTAATCAGATAGTACAGTTAACCAACAGCTCAGCTGGATCAGCTAATACCTATGCAATGGGTGCCTTGCAGGTCACCGGCGGTACAGGTATTGGTGGAGATTTGTATGTTGGTGGGAATCTTAATCTTGTAGGAACTTTTTTCCAAACTAACGCTGTCACTTTTACTAGCCTTAGTGCAAACACAGCAACAATAACACTTATTAAGTCAACCAGTACACTTAATTCATTACCGACTACTTCTACAACAGGAGCATTGGTCATTCCAGGTGGCGGCGCGTTTGGTAAAGATCTGTTTGTTGGCGGAAATATTAATCTTGCTGGAACACTTAATCTAATAGGTAGCAGTAGTTTTACTGATTTTACTGCTAGTACAGGTACATTTAACAATATTAAAATAACTGGACCGGAAACCAGCACTAGCACCAATACAGGAGCATTGACAGTTGTAGGCGGTATTGGTGTAGGTAAAGACTTAACTGTTGGCGGAACGATAAATGTTGGAACAGGATCTGCTGTTATATCAAGTTCAGCAGATATAAATCTTTCTGCAGGTGGCGGGTTTGGTGTTATAACAACTAGCACACTACGCACAAGCAACACAACAAATTCAACAGGTACTACCAGCGGTGCATTAATTGTATCGGGCGGAGTTGGTGTTGCTCAAGATTTGTATGTAGGCGGCACAGTATATGTAGGCGGTCAAAAATTTGGTAGTAGCACTGGGACATTTATTAATTTAGTTGCGCTATCTTCGGCATCAACTGCTATAACTGTACCCAATGGCGGCATTAACGTTGGCGGCGACATTAATTTCAACGGAAACATCTATCAGAACGGTGTATTATTTACTGGTGGTGCTGGTAGTGGTGGAGGCGGGGGTGGCGTTGGCGGATTTAATGGCGGGACAATAACATCACCATTGTATATTAATACCACAACAAACAGCACAAGCACTACCACTGGCGCTTTAATTGTTGCAGGTGGTGCGTCTTTTGGCGGAGATATTTGGCTCGGCGGAAACATTAATATTGGCGGAATAATTAACCTAACTGCCAGTGCCAGCATTATTGACTTTAGCGCAACCACTGGTACATTTAATACTTTAGTTATAACCAGTTCTTCGAATGCTATTTCAACCACAACAGGTGCATTAAGCGTTGTTGGTGGTGGTTCATTTGGTCGAGATCTGCATGTTGCCGGCGTCATTTATTCAAATGGCAGTGTGGTTAATACTTCAGCTACGTTCTCAGGCGGCCTAATACCAAATACGTTGAATATTACATCTAGCGCCACATCGGTGTCTACCACAACGGGTGCATTGATAGTTAGAGGCGGTGTTGGTATCGGCGGCGATGTGTTTATTGGAGCCGGCCTACGATTTGGTGAGATTCCTGGAGTAGCACGGTTTACAAATCCTACGCAGTCAACAGGTACTAACAGTGGTGCATTACTTGTCACTGGCGGTGCAGGCATTAATGGAAACTTAAATGTAGGTGGAAATATTGTTGGTGGCGGTGTTAGATCTACGTCTAGCCCCACTGCACCAACAAATCCTACAGTAGGTGATTGGTGGTATGATACTACCAACGATGTATTATTACGTTATACCTACGACGGAAATAGTAATTTTTGGTTTGATAACAGCAGTGCTATTGGAGCTGGATCAGTATACGGGGGTGCAGGTAGTGGTGGCAGTGGTACAGCTACATCTAGCACAGGTACAATATTTGAAAAACAATATTCTATACCAGGTCAATTAAGTATAGCCAATGCCGCAATGTTTTGGTATGCGGCAACCAACATCAGTATCTTCAACATTGTAGCACGGGTAAATATAGCACCAATAGGATCAGGGATCATTCTTTCAATAACCAAGAATGGAATACAAGTTGCATCATTAACTGTACCTAATATGCAGTTAACTTCTACAGCTTATACTGTTCCTATAACTGCCGCCACAGGGGATTATTTTGGAGTTAATGTAGGAACAGTTGGTACTGCATTAGCTGGATCAAATTTAGCGGTGACTTTTTTATACACAAGGAATTTGTAAAATGGCTTTAGTACATATTAGTTCAACTTTAGGATTGCAATGCACCCCTATGATTGAGGACCCAAATCCTTCTGCTAACAGAATTTTTCTCAGCGGAGTTGCACATGAAGCTAATTATCTAACTCCTCAATTCAACCAAACTTTTCACTATCAATCTTTAATTAACATTAATCAATTATCGTCAACAGGTTATGGAAATCCACAAGGTGCAGGTACAACTCTATTTGGTGGAAATTTATTAACTAACAAGGCTGCAATTTGGACACCTCGTGCGGCTGACTCTAGCTCAAATGCTGATAAAGATGGATGGGGTGGATACCATCGTAGTTTAGATCCTGTTAACTATCCTGCCAAGCGTTCATGGTACACAGTTAACAACAGAGCTATTATAACTTATCCACAACAGGATTTGTATAATGCTACTGGTCCTTTCAATACCTACATGATCTATACCTCAGACATAACTAGTTCAACAGGTGCTATTTTTACTTCTACAGCACAGAGTAATAATAACTTTCCAAATCTCATGTTCTATGAAGATGTGGCCAACGTTAGATTATGGGGCTTACAGACATCTAATGGACAGATGGACAATGTCAGTTATGTGACTAACTATGATAACGTATTGGCCGCTAACGTCACACATCTGTCAAACAACAATGACGGTACAACATTCTTCCTCGGAGTTGACACAGGTAATAATGCATGGTGGGTTAGAAATAAAGATGCCACAGTAGGTGATCCTTATGCTATTCATCGTATCAGTCCTGCGGGTGTTATCTCTTATGTATCTACACTAGGTGCGCCGTTGGCCACAGGCCTGCTAGGCTACGGATGGAACAGCGTGGCTTTTAATTATTGCCGCCCTAGCAATGTTAGATACGACAGTGCAACTTCTCGTGTATTTTATTCAAGTCACTTTAACGGTAGCAACGAATTATTGCCCATACGATATCAGTGGAACCCTACTGATCTTAATACCAGTACCTGCTTTACAGCAACAACCTGCACCATGGTCTACAGTGGTGTGACCGCCGCAAATGGCTATACATCTAGAGCAGCCAAGTATCCAAATACTGGCGGCGCAAACACAGGTGGTGCTTGGCATATTAAACCATGGCAATTCCGTCCTGCTAATACCACAACTTGGTACATAACTTATTGGTTAACAGACAAGGGACATAATAACGCCAATGCATTAACACGTTGGGGTACACCTGCTACAAGAACTATGATGACGTATTCTATTAATACTGCTACAGATAGTACACTGACTTTTCATAGCGTCTTTACATTTAATACCACAACCAACATGCCACGTGACTTTTTACCAATAAACAGTGACGGCACACAGGTTGTAGCGCCTGCAACAGGACAGACTAACTTCTATCAGTTTGATGCCACACAGGGATGGACACTGACTAATGTTTATCCCTATGAAATGGTATCAGTGGGATTGGATAATCAGAACAGAGTATGGGGAGTTGGCAAAGACGGCTCGGGTTATTACTCAGTACACATGTTAACAACATCAACTCCGATGACAATTAACATAAGATATGACAGTGCTAGTTATACCTACATTGGAACTAACATAAATACGAATGCATACATAACTGCGTTCAATTCAAGTGGGGTGTTAGTTGCATCAACACTAACATTGACTGTGGTGGGTAATAGCATGATTTTTACAGATAGTGGTACAAAAACTTATACTACCACTACTAATGCGGTATCGGGCGCAGTGGTTAAATTAACCATAACCGGTGCGGGAATGAATAATATTGCGGTAGGAGCAAATATCTAATGAAAAATTTAACAGGAAATTTAGGAGAATAAAATGGCTTTAGTACATATAAGTGGAACAGTGGCTCGGGTCTACGCCAATATAACACCGTTGATCGAGGATCCCAATCCCACTCAAAATCGTTTGTTTTTTACAGCACAAGGGCATGACGGCACTTTCCTAAATCCAATTTTTGGTAGCCAGTTCCACTATCATACAGGCAACACCCCGTTCCAAAGTGCCTACACATTTGGTAATTTGCCAGTTGTCCCGGCCAATGGTTTCGGAAGTATGTCATTGATCAAGGCCACTGTTAATTGTTATACAACAAGTGAAACCAGCGTTGATAACAACCAACGAGATAATTGGGCGGCATTTCATTCAAGTTTAGATCCCGTTAACTACCCTGCAAAAAGAAACTGGTACACTGTCAACAACAGAGTTATTATGACCTACCCCTGGCAAGATGTTGGGACCACTGCCCAAGGTTCAGGTAATTATCTAATATATCCCTCAGACATAACAACAGGCGCATTGTATATTAGTAATAATAACGTTTATGCGCCAACCACTTTATACTTTGAAGATGCAGTTAATCAAAGACTTTGGGGAGTGCAACAAGCCAATTCATACTACAACAACGTCATTGGTGTGACCAACTACGACAATCCAACAAATATTGGTTTTACTGGTATTGCTGCCGATGTAGCACTTAACTCTTGGTTTATAGGAGCAGATGTTGCTAATAATGTTTATATGGTTGAATCAAGACCAACTCAAACCGGCGAACCTTTCTTCATTTATAGATATTCAGCAACTCCTGCACCTATAACTCCTGTAAAAACTACAATATTTGGTACAGGTGATCGTAGTGTAGGTGCTAGCGGTGGAGGCTATACCTATCGTCATACCACTCCTAGTAATATTCGATATGACAGTGCTACCGCTCGGGTGTTCTACTCCAGTCACTTTGACGGTATGAACGAATTGAAGCCACAGAGATTTACCTGGGATCCAACTAGAACAGACGGCCTATTCACAGCAACAACCTGCACCATGGTCTATGCAGTGGGGACTTTTACTAACTACAGTCAACTGTATCAGAATACTGCATTCCAAACAACCATTGCCGCTGATTCATGGCGTATGCATCCATGGCAGTTCCGCCCGGCAAATACTACAACATGGTATCTAACATTCTGGCCCATTGACAAAATTGCAGGCTATGGCGGAAATGCGCCAACGCGATGGGATAACCCACTACGTCGTACCATGATGACCTACAGTATCAATACAACAACTGATACAACATCAACTGCATTTTTGACCTATCACAGTTCTTACACATTCCCCAGCGTTTTTGAAATTCCAAGAGAATTCTTACCAATCAACGCAGAAGGAACACAAATGGCTGTGCCAGTCTACAGTAAGGTTAACTTTTTTACATTTAACCCAACACTGGGTTGGGGATTGACCAACAGCTATCCCTATGAAATGCGAACACTGGGCTTAGATTCACAGAATCGGTTATGGGGACAAAGCACTGAAATTGGAAACTTTGCCATACACTTAATAACACCAACGGTCCCATACACAGTCAGTGTGGTTATGTCCAGCTCAACTTATACATACACTGGCACAAACATCTTGACCAGTGCCACAGTATCTGTCTTCGATGCACAAGGCTCACTGGCCAGCATGGTCACAAACTTGAGCATCAACGGTAATAGCATGTTGTTCACTGATAACGGAACAACTAGTTTGACCACAACAACTAACACCTTAACAGGGACCACAGTTAACTTGACTATATTCGGTGGTGGTGTCAACAATATTGTAGTTGGAGCAAACATCTAATGAAAAATTTAACAGGAAATTTAGGAGAATAAAATGGCTTTAGTACACATCAGCGGAAATTTAGGGCAGGCGATATATCCCTTGATCGAAGATCCAAATACAGCAACAAACAGACTGTATCTTTCTAGTCTGGCTCACGATGCCACATTCCTAACCCCACAGTTTAACTCATATTTTCACTATCAAGATTTTTCATTATTGATTAATCCGTTGAGTCCAAGTCCTTGGAACGGGTCGGGAACATATTATGGAAGTCTAAGACTTATAGGGAATTCGATTCAGTGTTCCGGAGCCGCAGGTGATACAGGCACAAACGCAGATAGAGATGCCTATTCTTCATTCCATCGCAGTTTAGATCCGGTTAACTTTCCTGCCAAAGTTTCTTGGTATAACACCAGTACGCAAAGAGCATGGATGACTTGGCCGTTTTCAAATGATGGTGTTAATATCGGTGGAACTGCTGGACAGCATTTTGGACAATTTGGCATATTTGGTCCGGATATAACACAGGGTTATATCTACAATACAACCAGAGGATCTGTCGGTAATAGTGGCGCGGCACTTCCTCAAAATTATTTCTGGGAAGACACTTTCCAAGATATGACTGCCACGGGACTTGACGGGCAACGTCGTTGGAAGCGTCTATGGGGCTTGGCTACTAACAATGCACCACACGACGAAGTCACTTTGATAAATCGTTGGGATGATGCAACTAATGGACCTATTAGTTTCTTGTCTGCCATGGATCAAACTCAGCAAACAACATTCTTTGTTGGAGTAGAGCCTGCAACCAGTGCCACTGTTTGGTGTACCATGAAAGATAACACCGCCGGTAATCCTTATACGTTAACTAGAATTAGTTGGGCTGGTACTAATTCAACCATGACTACATCAACTAATATTAATGCGTTTGTAGCTTCACTAGAATGGAATCTACATTCGCGTCCCAGCAATATTAGATATGATGCCAGCAACAAACGTGTGTTCTATTCCAGTCACTTTGACTTTCAGGGAAATCTAGCACCTGTGGTATTCCGTTGGGATCCATTGAACATCACAGCCACTGGTGCATCAATTCCACCACCAATAACCACAAGTACCTGTACCATGGTCTATGGTAGTACCAGTAGCGTGGGTGCTTACGCATTGTTCAACTATGCAGGTAAGTATGGTATTACCGGCGGATCGGCAGTAGCACAGAGTAGTCAAGACGCATGGCATATTCAACCATGGCAATTCCAACCGGTGCCCAACGGCCTGTGGTACATAACTTTCTGGTTAAGCGACAAATCTAATCATCAAGGTAGTGCTCCAACACGTTGGAACACCAGTACACAGCGTACCATGTTGACATTTACTATCAATACTGCCACTGATAGTACACTAACTTATCACAGTAGGTTTACTTTCCAAGATAACTATAACATGCCACGTGATTGGCTACCACTCAACGCTATAGGCGATATGATGGTAGTTCCTACCTATACTAAAACTAATTTTATGAGATTCTCAACAACCAGTGGTTGGTATATTAGCTCAGTATATCCCTATGAAATGTCTTACTGTGGCTTAGATGCACGAGGACGTTTATGGATGCAAGGGCGTGAACTAGGTAATTATACAGTACACCTGTTAACACTTGACCTACCGTCACAGGTCAGTGTGGTCATGCCAACGCAGAATCTTTTATATACAGGAACAAACATCCTAACCACAGCTAGTTTGTTTGCCTATAATTATGCAGGTGATGCAATCACAGCCACTGTATATCTAACCATACAAGGTAATAGCATGGTATTCACTGACAATGGAACAGTTAATCAAACTTATACAACCAACGCAACTACAAGTACGAACATTAACCTAACCATTTCAGGCGGTGGTATTAATAATATTCTTGTAGGAGCCGCAATCTAACTCTGATTATATAGCATGACAATCTTAGCTAAATTTGAACCAATCGCTGTACTGGTAGTTAATGTATCAACACCGCCACCGGTACAAAAATGGGATAGCTCATTTAATAGGGTTGTTTATAATCCATATGGATTTCAAACTGTAGCTACCAACGGTCCTATACCTCAGTATACCACCGGGACTGTTATAACAACTACATTGTTGCAAAATGCACCAATCGGTGGTAGTGTATCGTTTAACGGTACTAATCAATTTCTTACTACACCTTCTAATGCATTCACAGCATTACAAAGCAACGACTTTACTATAGAGTTTTGGGTCCTCTTTAATGATGCACAAACTAACTCTACTCGTGCTGTCTATGGAAATTATAACGGCGCATTTGGTGCTAATAACATCTTCATAGGTAAGCATACAACCCATGCGGGTGCTATGTCTGTGTGGTTTGGATCGTACAGCACTGGCGCGGCATTGTTGCATGAAGGTACTCTAGGATTTGGTCTTCCACCAGTAGGATGGAATCACTACGCCATAACACGCCAAGGCAACATATTCCGTATATTTAGAAACGGAGTACAAACTGCAAGTTCTGTAAACGTTTATACAGGTGCTACTACAGGTGCAACTAACATTGACTATATTGGGCAAGCTGGTGGTGGTAGTTTTCTATCTGGATTAGTCACTAACTTTAGAATAATCAATGGCTTTGCGCAATACACCAATAACTTTACAGCACCAATATCACCACTGTCTACGGGCACTGCGGGTATTTTTACAGCGTCATTATTGCTCAATGTATCAAGTGCAACTACTTTTCTAACAGATTCAAGCGTAAACAATCAAACAATCACCAATAATAATGTTTCAGTCTATGATATTAGAACACCTCTATACACTTATACCACAGCTACTAGCACACAAATTGTTAATGTAGGTGTCGGGCAAATTGCCGCACCAAAGATAACTAGAGGTGTCAGTGGTCTAGGAGCCACAGTTGTTATCAATCAAACAGCTAGTAGACCCAAAAACAATTTCTTATTGAATGTTAATAATTTCAATAGTGCGTTCAACAACAGTACTATACCCGGAGTGTCTCTATCACCTCAATTTCCAGTAATTAATCCATTAATAGCCAAATCAAATAGTCCTGGCATAACTGCTAGAGTACCAATACCAACTTGGGAAAGCAAGTATAACCGCACAGTCTATGAAGATGTACAATATAACGTAGTGGTCAATACCAATCCTTATGTGATAACTACTACTGCATCGAACACGGTGACATCTCTAGTTTATCCTAGTGTCAGTGGTAGTTTGAGATTCAGCGGTACACAGGTACCGTCAGCAGACGGCGGCAGCTTATTATTCAATAACTCCGGCAATGATGCTGTTGTAGTATCAACAAGCACTAACTACGGATTTGGTACTGGAGACTTTACGGTTGAAGGCTGGTTCTACCCACTATTGCAAACTGGTGTCAATCAAGGTATTATTGATTTTAGAACCAGTGGGTTAGGTGCGAGCCAGACCAAACCTACATTTAAGTCAGATACTACTGCATCTTGGTATTCATATTATACAGCAGGTGTATCAAGAATAACCACAGGTCCATTGAATACCAGTACCTGGTATCATTTTGCTATTTCGAGAGTTAGCAGTAATACTAGAATGTATATCAATGGTGCTCAAACAGGTGTGACTTATGCAGACGCCACTGATTATGGTGCTAGCAGTGACTTCATCATTGGCAATACAGGAGATACAAGGAGCACAGCCGCTAACTTTTTTCAAGGATATATAACTAATGTCCGTATATTGAAAGGCTATGGATTGTATGGGGCAGCTGCCAATGTTCCAGTTGTTCCATTATCAGCTACACTAGGAACAACACAATTACTAACTGCCCAGTCAACATCTAGCGTCACAATAGATTATTCTGCTAACAATAATGTCATAACCAATGTTGGCACAGTTGTACAAACCACGGCAACTCCTTTTGTTTCCGCAGTGTCAGCTATGATCGCCACTGGTTCAGTAAAGTTTAATGGAACAAGTCAATACTTAACTGTGCCCAACAATACTGCATTTGATTTTGGCACAGGAGACTTTACTGTAGAAGCTTGGGTTTATTTAACTAGTTTAAATCCCGGAACGTATGTACCTATTTTCTCAAGTGCTTACCTTTTCTATATTGGTTCAGTTGGACAAGTTTTAGTCTATGACGGAACAAACAACGTAGTCAGTGGTACTAGTAATGATGTATCTGCAAATGCCTGGACACACCTTGCCTATGTTAGAAGCGGAACTACACTAAGAGTATATTCTAATGGAGTGCTAAAGGCCTTCGCAACAGTTAGTGGATCAATTGGATCAGGTACTCCAAATAGAATATTTAACTCCAGTATAAACCCAGCAATTTATGGCCAAGGATATGTTTCTAATCTGCGCATTGTCAAAGGTACTGCGGTCTATACTTCAGCATTTTCAGTACCTTTAAATCCACTGACTGCAATCAGCGGGACAAGTCTATTAACTGCGCAGTCAACATCAACAATTGTTGACGCAAGTATAAATGCATTTGCAATAACCAATGTTGGTACAACAATAGGAGACACGTCGAACCCATTTGGTGGTGGTTCAGTGTTTTTTAGCGCAGGCCAATCTTTGACTGTACCCACAAATAATTCTGCATTTTCTATTGGAGCAGGTGATAACTTCACTATCGAATTATGGGCGTGGCTAACAACGGCGCCCACTAATTATGCGTACTTGTTCTCGATTAGTGATAGTACAAATGAATTAACATTAAGAATAGGAAACTCTGGATCCAATTACAGGGTTCAAATAGTATTCGGAACAGATGTACTTAATTCAGTATTTCAAAATGCATCATACACAGCAACTACAATATTGAATACATGGACACATTTAGCATTTTCAAGGGTAAATGGAGTAGCAACATTTTATATCAATGGTGTTGCTGTAGACAGTAAAACATCTAATATTGCATCATTAGGATCTATAACCAGTGTTAGAATTAGTAATTTAACATTCACATTCCCGGGATATATATCAAACGTTCGATTTGTCAGAGGAACTGCTGTTTACACTTCAAATTTTGCAGTTCCTACAACCCCACTAACTGCAATTAATGACACTCAACTATTAACCGCACAATTGAAATCATCAATTGTTGACGCAAGTGTAAATGCATTTGCAATTACAAACAATAATTCTGCAGTAGCATCCGGGCTGTCACCATTCCCTAATGTTTTAGTTCCTTCTACTATGGTACTCGGTGGGTCATCATTATTCAATGGTACTAATCAATTCCTATCAATGCCGTACAGCGCAAACTTAAATGTAGGTGCCACTACTAATTACACAGTTGAATTTTGGTTTAATTTAAATTCAGTGGCCGCTGCCAGTTGTGCAATAGCCTTATATCAAGATGCAACTAATAGATGGACTGTAGAAATATCTTCTACAACCGCTAATGTGGTGTTTGGTGCGGCACTCAATACAACATTTACACTACCTAGTACTCTTGTTGTAGGAACTTGGTATCACATGGCACTAGTTGGTGTTGCAGCCGGTGCAAAATTATATATAAACGGCATTGCATCTGCAACAGCCAATGCTAAAAATCTACCATCGCTAGCATCTGGCACATTATACATTGGTCAAACTGGTGTTGCTGGCACTAATTTGTACTTCAATGGATATCTTAGCAATGTACGTTTGTCAAATACTTCATTTTATACCGTTGCAGGATTTAATACATCAACTCGTCCACTAACAACGGCTACTACCGGTACTGTATATTTGCTAGGTTCTAGATCTGCAATTACAGCATTAAATGATTCTAGTACTGTTAATACCACAACTAATAGGTCTCAAGGGTTTGGACTTATTGCTACTGGTCCTGCTTTTAGTAATTATAATCCTTTTACAACCACTACAGATTACCTAAGTGTAATTTATCCAGGTCCGCTACAACCCGGTACAGCACAATTTAGTTTTGATGCTTGGGTCTATCTACCACCAAACGGTGGTGGAACACTTTATAGTCAAGGTACCTTTGCAGGAGGCCTAAGAATTGACGTTGCACCTACTAGTATTAGTATCATGCAAAATGGCTTTACACAGCCGACGTATATTCCTGGATTACAAAGTATCCCAGTTCCTAATTTAACAAATACTTGGCGTCATATTGCTGTGACTCGAGATGTAGGCAATCAATTACGTTTATATGTAGACGGCACTACTGCAACTTCAGTGGCAAGTATAACAACTAACTTTTCAGCTGTTGGACCATCTAGAATTGGTGCTGAATCACGTGACCTGGCAAATCCGTTTAATGGATATGTCACAGGTCTGCGTATGATCAACGGGGCAACGCTGTTCCCGACATTGTTCTCATACACACAACCGCCACTATTACCAGACAATCCACCAAATCGTTATGCTAGATTTGACGGAACCACTGGCTACTTGACCATGCCAGATTCATTTGCATTAGGTCTTGCTGGATGGAACTGGACCATAGAATGTTTGGTTAACCCCTCGGGCAACTATGCAAACTACAATACACTGTGGTCCAAACGTAGTTCTGGTGGTACCAGTTATCAAGGGTTTTTAAATATAACCAACGGATGGATTGGATTCTTTAACGGTAGTACTATTTGGGTTGCGCCTGGTGTGCAACTGCCATTGAATACTTGGAGCCATTGTGCATGGGTATACAATTTAACTGCCCTTACCGTATCAATCTATGTTAATGGTGCGCTTGTACTCACTGTACCGGCTGTCACAATAACAAACATTGCTGGATCTCCGTTGGCCATTGGTGCATATTTTAACGGATCAGTTTATACAGACTTTACTTGGGGGTCAATTTCCAACCTACGTATAACAAGAGGATTACAGTTATACACTGGTACTAATTTTATAGTACCAAGTATGCCACTGACCACGGCAACAACTGCCACAGTATTGTTGACTTTAAACGGACCATTTAATACATTTACTGATATCAGTACAGGATCAGCGATTATAACTCGTGGTGGCACACTACAAACATCTGTGACCACTCCTACTCCTTTACAGCATCTGTATTTGACCAACGAAACACAGGCCACAGCATTTAGAGATTCTAGTACTAGTAATAATGCAATTATATTCTCTGGAACTCCAACCTGGGTTTCTACACTAACACCGTATGTTTATACTACATCAACATTTGGCAGTGTACAGCTCAACGGAACTACTGATTATCTAAGTACTACAACGTCAACTAACTTTGCTCTTGGTCTACAAGACTTTACTGTAGAAACTTGGGCATACCTACAACGTCTAGCATCTAACGGAGTAGCCAACGGTGCCGCTGATAATAATACCTTTGTATGGGATTTTAGAAGTGGTGTTCCTACAGGTGCTGTTAGTTCATTGTACGTTGATAACACTGATGCTGGTAAATTAAAATACTATGCTAATGGTGCAATTGTCATCACAGGAAACACTCCTAGCATCAACACTTGGACACACATTGCTGTGTCTCGTGCTTCGGGAATAACAAGATTATTTGTCAATGGTGTTCAACAGGGTATTAACTATTTTGATACTATTAACTATGCGGCAGCGCCTTTGACTATTGGTGCTGAATCAGATGGTAATACTAGAAGATTCTTGCAAGGTTATATAACTAACTTCCGTGTTGTTGGTGGCGTTGCTATGTATACTACAAATACATCAGTCCCACTAGCACCGTTTGTCCTAGGAACTAGTACACAGTTCTTGCTACAACCTAGTCCGACAAACACGGCAACTAGCACAGCATTTGATATAGGTGTTAGACAAGTTGGTACTCCTAGCTTCAGCACATCAACACCTTTTATTGTAGGTACAACATCAACTAGAGTTATAACAACTTCTAGTATTGTTATAACTCCTAGACCACAGGGAAATGGTATTGCTGCCGCGGTATTTGTGACTAGCGCAGCCAATGGTATAAAAACTAATCGTAGTAGACCTACATATAATTTAACACTCAATGGTGTTAATAATAGTGCTACTCCTTGGACATTCCCAATGGTAGTTAACCCTTATGTTAACAAGCAATTTGGCCTACGGCAAGGACCTGCTATAACTGAAGCTAGACCTAATATCAATAGGACAACCTACGAGAGATTTAGCGTTGGCGAAAGTGTTTACAACTCAATTCGAGTACAGTCTAGCATAACAACATCGACGGCAACATCTATAGTGTATCCATTGGTTAACGGTAGCTTAAGATTCAGTGGTATTCCTGTTAGTCCAGCCGCAGGCGGTAGTTTATTATTCAACAATGCACTTAACGATGCTATTGTAGTGTCAACTAGTACCAATTTAGGATTTGGTACAGGTGACTTTACCATCGAAGGTTGGTTCTATCCATTAATTCAATCCGGTGTTAATCAAGGTATCATTGATTTTAGAGCCAGTAGTGCTGGTACAAGCCAGCTCAAGCCTACATTTAAGTCAGAAACTGCGGTCAACACCTATGCGTATTATGTAGGCGGTGTACCAAGAATTATAACTGGTGCATTGACCAGCAGTACCTGGTATCATTTTGCTATTTCGAGAAACAGTGGTAGTACTAGAATGTACATCAACGGTACTCAAACTGGTGTGACGTATACAGATGCCACTGATTACGGTGTTAGCAGTGACTTTATCATTGGCAATACCGGTGACACAAGAAATACTGCCGCAAACTTCTTCCAGGGTTATATTAACAATATTCGTGTGTTAAAAGGATACGGATTATATCCAGGCGGAACAGCGTTTACTCCTTCTAGGGTACCACTATCACTAGCAACTACTGGCACAGTATTCTTATTAAATGCCACCTCTGCAACTTCATATTTGGTAGATTCTAGCACAAGTAGTTTTGTTGTTAGCAGATCATTAGGATTTGGTGTCACAGCTAGCGGACCTACATTCAGTCAGAACAACCCGTTTACTACCAACACTGATTATCTAACTATTATTAATCCAGGTGCAATGCAACTAGCAGGACAGTTTACATTTGAATCTTGGATTTATTTAACTACCAGCACAGCTTGTACATTGTACAGTCAAGGTGCTTTCCCAGGTGGACTAAGAATTGATGTTGGTGCTACTACAATTAGTGTTATGCAAACTGGATATTATCTAGCTCCTACATACCTTTTTGGACTACAAAACGTTATTGTTCCTAATTTGTTGAACACATGGCGCCATGTAGCTGTGACAAGAGATGTTAGCAATAATATTCGTATATTTGTAGACGGCGTTAATATTTTAACTAATCCAATCACTATAACTAATGCTGTTAACTTCTCGTCAATTGGTCCAGCAAGAATTGGTGCTGACTCACGTGACCTAGCTAGTCCATTCCAAGGTTTTATAACCAGTATGCGTATTATCAATGGTACTGCTTTGTATACCACTAACTTGTTTAATGCTATACCAACATTACCACCATACCCGATTGTTAATACACAGTTCTTATTACAGACTGAAACATCTGCAACAACCTACAGAGATACCAGCCTTAATAATACTGCAATAACATTTGCTGGGACACCTACATGGGTGTCTACATCGACACCTTATGTTTACAATACATTAAACATTGGTAGTTTGCAATTTAACGGAACTACAGACTTCCTCAGCTTCACCGGTAATGCTAATTTGGTTCTAGGTGTACAAGATTGGACTGTAGAGTTCTGGACATACTTTACTGCACTACCTGCACAGACAACTATCTTAGATCTACGTGGTAGTGCAACTGCTGTACCTGCTTACTTTAGCGTATTTGGCGCGGCGGGTACTCCTGCAAACTCTTTTACATTACACGATGGTACTGCACACAGAGCAACCAGTGGAATAACACCCGCTATCAACACATGGTATCATGTAGTTTATAGTAAAGTTAACGGTACTTTAAGAATTTTAGTCAACGGTGTTGTATATTATTCTGCCGCGGATGCCGTTAACTATTCAACCGGTAATAATGCAATTTGGATTGGGCGTGGACAGGATGCCAGTACATTTCTGTCAGGATCTTTAACAAATCTACGTATCAGTAGAGGTGTTGGTTTCTATACTGCATCAACCAACGCACCTGTTGCACCGTTGACCACAGGTACAAGCACACAACTTTTACTAACTGTTAGAAACGGTCCGCTAACGTTGACTGCCACTGACAATGGCCAGTTTGCAGACTCTAGCTTTAATAACTTTATATTAACTAGAAATGGAACGATTAATTATACCAATACGCTAACACCGTTTGTGACCTCACTGACTAGTACACAGATAACCACAACTACCGGCGTTATTGTTAATCCTAAAATAAGAGGCTACTCGGGCATAGGTGCATCAGTATTAATTGACACCAATGTTAGAGCACGATTTAATCCTAGTATTCCTTACGGTGTTTCTGTTGGTACATTTCAGTTAACAACTGCAGGATTAGTATCAGGGCTAGCACAAGTAAATCCAACACTAAAACTTGGTATAACAGTTAACAGTACAAATGTTGTGTTTTTTAATAGAACACTAAATGTTGCCACTGCAACCATGCAGGCCAACATGATACCGCATACAATACCATATCCAGGACCTATTGTAAAACGCTTAAATGACGGTGGTGCAAAAACTTTCTACAATCGTCAGGGAATTCCGGCAACTGTTTATGCTGGACCTGTTAATGTTGTACGTAAACCTATAGTGTATCGAGTTCATATTCCTACTATCGCACGTAGATTTAGTGATCTTGGGCCAAAAACTTTAAATACACAGTTGAATGGGGCACGTGTTCTAACTAGAAGTACTGTAGTAAATGTTATTACAAAACTTAGAGCGTATAGAATACCAAATCCGGTTTACATTAGAAATATAAAAGACACAGGACCAATAATGCTGAACGTACAACTTAACGGAGTTAGAGTTTTAGGACAAGCTGTACCACTATACACTGTGGTTATTCCTGGTACAACTAATCAGATTATTTCACCTAATTCACCTGTTGCAGGTTATTGGTCATAAAGGACAATTAAATGGCATTTCCAAGTTTCCCCTCAAATGGCGCAACAGCAGTAGTTAATAATATAACCTACCAATATAGGGCCGCTTCTAATTCATGGGTTAGGGTTTATACAAATTCGTCTACAGTATCTTCACTGGTTATAGGTGGAACAGGTACATCAGTATCTACTAGCACAGGTGCATTAATTGTTCGCGGTGGTGCTGGTATCAGTGGTACACTATATGCGGATCTTATCTATTCTAATGGAACATTGGTAGGCAGCGGAAGCGTATTTGCAGGCGGCCTTATAACAGGTGCTACCACTATTAATGATACCACTCTGGCTGTGTCAACTGTCACAGGCGCATTAATTGTCAACGGTGGTGTTGGTATTGGCGGAGCATTGTATGTCAATACCACTAGTTTTGTTGCGGGCGCCCAGATTATAACCACAGCAACTATTGGTCAATATGCAGGTGGTATTGCAACTACAGGTACTACCTCTACATTTGTTGTATTAAATAATACAAACTCACTTAATACTACATCAGGTGCCCTACAGGTCAAAGGTGGAGTTGGCATCGGTGGTGATGTTGTAGTCAGTGGTCAAATTACTGGTGGCGGCACTCGTAATACATCATCACCAACTCCTCCTGCAAATCCAGGTATTGGGGATATATGGTACAACACATCAACTGATGTTATGTATAGATGGACATCAGATGGTACGTCTTATTACTGGATAGACGAATATAGTGCAGTTTCTATAACTGCGCAATCGACAAATAAAATGATAGTATTTTCGCTGTTCTTTGGAGGATAACCTATGTCAGCACCTAATATAGTAAACATAAGCACAATGTACGGAAGTACCGCAGTACAGAACGTATTAACTTCTGCACAGTCATTAGTTAGTAATCCTGCAGGTAGCAATACAGTTGTGAGGGTTAACAATTTAATTTTTAGCAATATCAATACCACAACCAATATAGCTTCTTACGTAGATATATTTAGAACTGCTGTGGCATATCCGGTGAGTTTTAACGTATCTGTGCCGTTAAACAGTTCACTGGTTGTTATTGGTAAGGATACAGCAATATATCTGCAAGAAGGAGATGCACTTCGGGTATATGGTGGTGTCACTGGATCGTTGGTAGCGGTCTGTTCATATGAAACAATATCGTGAGAACAAGGATCAATGGTGGCGTAATTGGAACAACAACTACATATACTATCAGCTCAGCCACAGGCATTTGGAGTATAGTTGACGAAGAATTAGGACAAAGTACCAACAGTTGGCCGCTGGCCAGTCCTCCAAATTTTGAATATCTCACAGCCACAGCGGCCAGCGGAAGCAACGCTACATATGGGCTAACAGGCACTATTGTTGGCTACGGTGGAACCGTAAATTATTTTCCTCAATATGTACAAAAATATAATGTTCCACTAGCAATGACCATTGGCAGTGGTATACAAGTTATTGTTTACCCTAATACATTTTCAGCTATAAGAATTGTAAATAACTTAACTTTTACAGTAAACACAATATCTAGACCAGGGTTTTGGGTATACACGTTTACAGCAGGTACAGGAAGTATAACTTTTTAATATTATGAGAAGCAGACTAAACGGCGGAATTATTGGTCCTAGAAACCTTATAACATCTCTTGCTCAGCCTAACGGGTTATGGAGTGCAGATGATGTTAGGTACAATTTTTCTTGGCCCCGTGCCGGCTCAAGTAGTCTATCCCTAGGAATTTTATCGGGAAGTCTGCAATTTGGCGCTAATTATCTAACCGTACCTACTAATAGTTCTTTGCAATTTGGTACTGGAGACTTTACCGTAGAATGTTGGTCATTATTGACTGCAAGAAATTACAGTACACCGTGCATTTTTTCAAATTATACCTCTTATACCGCAGGTAGTTTATCTTTATTTGCCGGACATAGCAGTGGTGATACTACAAAATATCAAGTTGCTATCAACGGAGTAGCATTTCCAGTAATTTCTAGTACTATACCTATAACTTATAATCAATGGACACACCTTGCTGTGGTTAGATTAAACGGTGTTATAACTTTGTATATAAATGGCACGGCCAGCGGCAATTATACGTTTTCCGGAGCATTAAACGGAGTTGGAAGTAATTGGTATATTGGGGCAGCCGGGGATGCTATAGCCAGTTCATATATAACTGGTTATATTTCTAATATTCGTGTGACTAAAGGCACCGCGCAGTATGGTGGAAGTGTACCAACAGCCACTGTAAATTATTTACTGGTTGCAGGTGGCGGAGCGGGCGGAACTGGCAAACCCGCGCCTGGAACTACTCTAGCAGTTGGTGGCGTCCAACCTGGTTCACAGCTTTTTACATCTTCAGGTAGTTGGACAGCTCCTGCCGGCGTCACTTCAGTTTGTGTAGTCTGTATTGGCGCCGGTGCCGGCGGATGTATAGATGGTGGGGGTGGAGGTGGAGGGTTAGGCTGGAAAAATAATATAACAGTAGTTCCCGGACAAACATACAATGTAGTTGTGGGTGTTGCAACACCGACAGATTATTTTGGAACCCCGTTTGATGGTGGCGACAGCTATTTTATTGATGCAACTACTGTAGCAGGCTTTGGAGGTAAGGCAGCCAAAGCGGGGTACTACCCTGATACTATGGGTTATGGTGGCGGATACGTAGGCACCGGAGGAGGCAATGGCGGCAGAAGCTACCGTGGTCAACAGTTTGTCAGCGGATATGCTTATGGTGGAGGTGGTGCTGGTGGTTATACCGGTTCTGGCGGAGCTGGCGGCTGGTTCGATGGTGGCGGTGGTGCCAGTATACGTGTACCTGCTGGTGCTGGATCCGGTGGTGGTGGAGGCGGCGGCTATGGCTCTTACCCTGGTCCTATAGGTTATGGCGGTGGCGTTGGCGTATACGGTCAAGGTGCTGACGGCGCATCTAACGGTGGACCAGGATCTGGTGGAGTATTAGGATTATATGGCGGTGGCCAATCAGGGCAAAGTTATGGCAGTAGCGGTAATCAATATAGAGTTGCATATAATGGTGCGGTTCGTATTTTATGGTCAGGTAGTACAGGTATAACACGGGCGTTCCCTAGCACAAATGTAGATCTAACCAGCGACTACGGCGGTGGATCTGGTGGTGGCGGTGGCGCAGGTGGATATCTTATTGATACTGGACTGTTAACCTACGGATCATCTTATCCAATTGTGGTTGGGTCAGGAGGACAGGGAGTTATAACTCAATCTGCAGATTCAATAACAAGTGGTACGGCATCGACATTCTTAACGTCCAGAGCAGTAGGTGGCGGTCGTGGAGGCAGTAGTTTTGCCAACCAAGGTGCTATAACGGCCAAAGGAGGTTGGGGCGGAAGCGGCGGCGGCGCCGCCTATGATGGAGTTAATAGTAATCCCGGTGCTGGCACTGCAATTGAAAGTCAAGGAAATCGTGGAGGATCTAATGTTGGAACTACATCAGGTGCAGGCGGTGGTGGTGCTGGAGCACAAGGTATGGATGTCACGGTTAGTACAGCCGCAGGAGATGGGGGTATTGGTAAAGTAAACCCATTTACTGGTAGTACTATAGGAGAACTATATAACGGAAGTTATTATCTTGCGGGCGGTGGCGGAGGATCAAGTGCAATATCAGGAAGTGGGTATCCAGGGGGAGCTGGTGGTAAAGGTGGTGGTGGCAGTGGCGGATATAACGCTAGTTCTAGCATTACAACAGGCGGTACAAATACAGGTACACACGGGTTAACCAACACAGGTGGTGGCGGTGGTGCTTCTAGCGGCTACGGCACTTATAACTATCCAGGTAATGGTGGTTCTGGTGTAGCAATCATTAGTTATTCAGCGTCTCTTTACCCAGCCGCAGTGACATCAGGAAATCCTATAACAACAACTGTTGCTGGAAATCGGTTATACGCATTTACTGCCAGTGGATCCATAACTATAGGTACACCTATAACTTTTCAACCACCTAGTAATCCTTTAGCTTCGTCAACTAGTACAGGACTGCTATTAAACACATTATATGCAACTGATGGATTTTTAACAGATAATTCAAGTATCAATGCTACAGTAAACAACATAGGATCGGTGGTTCCGTCAACCAGTAATCCATTCCAGGGTGGCTCTGCATATTTTGCAAGTAGTAATTTATTACTACCTTCAGATTCTAAATTAAATCTAACCGGTGATTTTACCATCGAATTGTGGGCATATACATTAGGCGTTAGCGGAACTGGTATGTTGATCAACAAAGGAGGCATAGGTGCCGCCCTTTCAAGCTATGAAATATCAAGACTTAATAATTCTTTTGTTTTTGCGGCAAGTTCTAACAATTCAGTCACTGACATAGGCGGCTATAGTGCCAGCGGTACTCCAGGATTTGGATCTATATCATTCACCACTCCCGGAACCTATAGCTGGACAGTGCCTACTGGGGTCACATCGGTCTGTGTAGTCTGCGTCGGTGGTGGTGGTGGTGGTGGCACTGTTGGCTCAGGTGGATCTCCAGGGGCTGGTGGAGGTGGCGGGCTGGGATGGAAAAATAACATCGCGGTCACACCTGGTCAAACTTATACCGTAGTTGTAGGTGGTGGTGGTAATGGCCAACAACAAGGCGGAATTCCGTTAGCTGGTCGGTCACCGACTGCAGGTGGCGACAGTTATTTTATCAGTGCTGCCACTGTTAAAGGCGGTGGTGGTAGTGCAAGCGGTAATTTTTCAGGTGGCAACTTTGTAGGTGATGGTGGCGGTAATGGCGGCGCCGGCGGCTCAGGATCAGGTGGTCTAGGAGCAGGCGGTGGTGCAGGTGGTTATTCTGGCGACGGTGGCCTCGGGCAAGGATGGACATTTGGCCCTAATGCAGGCGCAGGTAGTGGCGGTGGCGGGGGTGGTGGTTTTATACAAGGAACAGGGTATAATGGCCAAGGTGGGGGAGGTGGAGTTGGCCTGCAGGGACAAGGTACAAGTGGAGGACCTGGTGTAAGTGGAGATGTTGGTGGCAGAGGTGGTTCAGGTGGTGCCAATGGTGGGGGTCAAGGCGCAGAAAATGGTGGTGAATACGGTGGTGGTGGTGGTAGTAATGATGGATTTAATACCTTTAGCGGCCCTGGAGGTAATGGCGCAGTGAGAATATTATGGGGTGCAGGTCGCGCATTCCCTAGTACCAATGTAATTGGAACCAGCGATGCAGGAAACCCAGCAGGGTGGTTAGGATCATGTGTAGTCAATCAATGGTATCATATTGCAGTGTCACGTTCGGGTGGAGTATATCGAGGATACTTAAATGGCGTTTTAAATTTTACACAAACAACGGCCCTAGCTCCAATAACTAACAACAACGGACTATCCATAGGATCAAACTATGCCAGCACTTGGGGATCGGGTAGTTTGGCCAATACATTTAATGGTTATATATCTAACCTTCGAATAATTAAAGATATTTCTTTGTATAATGCCAATTTCTCAGCACCTATTTTTCCACTAACTAGTGCAACAAATACCATACTGTTAACCTGCCAATCAGCAGTGAATACTACCACAGATGTATCTTCTAACTTTTTGTCAATAACTAATCCTACTGCTCTTACAGTAGCAACAGGAATATCTCCGTTTAATAATATTAACACAGGTAATATTCCAGTTATGTTCTTAATAGTTGCTGGTGGCGGAGGAGGGGGCACACGTAGCTTACTATCAAACAGTGTTGGAGGGGGCGGCGGCGCTGGGGGATTGATAACAGGTGTTATTAACGCTTATGTAGGCACGTTTTTAGTAGGTGTCGGAGCAGGAGGACAAGCAGGACAAACATCAAGAACCACAGGCAACGGCACGAATTCTAGTATATCAGGACCAAATTCTGTTTCATTGACTGCATTTGGAGGTGGACTAGGAGGTGACGGAATTAATAATGCCGCACAAACAGGTGGTAGTGGAGGTGGCGGTGGATTTACAGGAGGCCCTGGAACATCTGTACCTAACCCTCGAGGAGTTGCGGGTGGACTTGGCCAATCTCTACAAGGTTATGCAGGAGGTAATGCAACAGCCGCAGGCACTGATTCACTGAGAGCAGGCGGTGGAGGTGGAGGTGCGGCTAGTGCAGGCGGTAATGGAAATATTAATATCGGAGCAACTTACAGCAACACTCCGCAAACAATAACAACAGGTACCGGAGTTAATGCACTATTAACTGTGGTTCGAGACGGTGCTACCGGTAGTTATACTAGTATAACTACCGCTTCGGGTGGTATTAACTATGTAGTAGGTGATATAGTTCTATGGGACGGTACACTATTTGGTGGCACAAGCCCTACTAACGATATTAACATTCGAGTTGATGAGATTGATATTCCGGGAGGAGTTGGTGCTATATCAGCATGTAGTATCATAGGCACGCCCGTTGGTGTTATCGACAGTATAAAAGGCGGCGACGGGGGTCTAGGATTGTTGAATCCAATTCCGGGATCGACTTCTGGGGTGTCAGACGGCTACGGAAATTACTATTTTGCCGGCGGCGGAGGAGGTGGCGTACAAGCAGACGGATTAACGCAGGCTGCCGGTTTAGGCGGACAAGGTGGCGGAGGCGCCGGAAGAGCTCAAAATTCAGGTGGAGGTGTTGCAGGATCTGCAGGCACTGCTAATACTGGGGGTGGCGGTGGTGGTGGAAGCAATTTAGTTAACGGATATGCTGGCGGATCTGGAATAGTTGTAGTCAGCATTCCAACATCTCGATATGTATCGAGTACAGGATCTCCAAGTTCAGCTGTTTACGGATCTAACACAATACTGACATTTACTGGCGCAGGAAGTTTTACTATTGTATAAACGAGCTAAATACACAACAAAGGAATCTTGATAAAAAATGGCATTTCCAACGTCGCCCACAAATAACCAAACCGCAGTTGTTAATAATGCAACTTATCGGTATACTGTCTCTACTAACAGCTGGACCAGAATTGCTGTACCCAGTGCTAGTACACTAGCGGCTAGTGGAAATATCAGTGCTGGCGCAACAATATCTTCTGTAGGATCAATAACTGCTGGTGGCGCCCTGTATACTGGTGGTGCACAAGTTATTCCAACAGCTATTCAAGAATTTACAGCTACTGCAGGGCAAACAGCGTTTACTATATCAACAGGATATACTGTAAATACTGTACAGGTATTTGCCAATGGAATAGCTCTAGGATCATCAGATTTTATAGCAAGTAATGGTACACAGGTTATACTAACTCAAGGCAGAAACGCCGGTGATACTATTAGAGTTGTTGCAGGATTATCGTCTACTGGTTTAAATAATATTCAGGGAATTAATTTAGCAATGACTATAGCGTTGGGTTCCTAAAATAGATAATTACAAGTAAGGTTAAGAAAAATGGCAAAACAACAGATTAGACAATATGCTTTTACTCCGGCAGTAGGCTCTACTAAAGCTACCATAGAAATTCCGGGAAAGTGGGATCTAAATCAGATCACTATTATAACCAACGTCACTCGTAATGTTATTTTATACAATTTTGCCGATAGTACATATTTTGGAACTACGGTATCATTTAGTAGAGGCAACTCAGCGGCCTTCCCTACTGCTATTCAAAATGGAGACGGTACTACAATCATAACCATTGCTGTGGCCACGGTAGGACAATTAGCCGCAGACAACCTTAGTATATTTGTAGAAAGAACAGAGACTATTATACGACCATGGCCTGCAGGCACAGACGGCTTCGAACGTATGCGTATGGCCGCTCCAGTATCCATGCTTGATGCTGACTTTGAATACGGTCTACAACCAACTAAGTGGCAGACCTTGAGTATGGTTAGGGCACAACCGGGTATTTTTGAAATTCCAGGAAGTGACTTTGCTATACAGTCAATAACCACAGATGCTAGTAATGCTCAAGGTGTTGATATTGCAAGTTTAATCACTGTGACCACAGTTGTTCCGCACTATCTTCTAGCAGGCCAGCCTATTGTGGTCACTAACCTAGACCCAACAACTTCGGGATTTTCCCGAGCTCAGGGAGAATTAATTGTAAATGCAGTTATTAATCCAAATAGGTTTACTTATTATGCCAAGGCTCAAGTAGGAACCACTTCTAATCAGCAAATTAGTACGCCCTACAGTATTTTACGTAAAGGTGGATTTTATTCAGGAACAGGACAAACTCCTACTTTCTCAGTTGCAGGCGGCGGCCCCACAAGTTTTGCCACAATCACATTGACATTTGCTACCAATCACGGATACATACCGGGAGATGCGTTTATATCTGCTATCAGCAGTGACAACGGTGTTAATAACCACGGTTTTGTCAATGGACCATTCTTTATTAGCACAGTACCAACACTGACTACATTGACATTTCAGGCACGACAGTGGGGAACTATATCAGGCACTCCTGTGGGAATTATCTACAGTCGTTGTGATTCATTCTTTGTACACAGACCTGTTGACGGCGGGGTTAGTTTAGGCACTGGAGGTCCGCAATACGGAGCTCACTCAGCACGTATGAGTAAGAAATATGTTCGTTATCAATCAGGTAAAAGTATTAACTATAACACTGCCGCACTTTTTGCTCCCAACTATGACCTGCGAGCTGTGACAGCAACAGATACAATCATTGGTGCGGAAATATACATAACCACAGACGAAATAGAACATGGTCTACAAGCAGGAGCAACGATCAGTTTAACGGGTATGAGCACTAGCAATGGATTTACAGGAACGTATCCTGTGGCACGAATTCTGGATGAACGCACAATTATAGTCACAGCAACTAATGTATTGTCTAGTACTGCTCCGGCATTAACTGTTCCGTCATTTATGTCGCATGTTAGCTGGTATGGAGCAACAGTACGTGCAGGAACTTTTGACGATCAAAACGGCATTTTCATGCAGTTTGACGGCACCCTAATGGCCTGCGGTCTGCGTCAAAGTACTGCACAAATTGCAGGAACATTAAACGTCACTGTAGGTAGTACACTGGTCACAGGCAATAATACTCGTTTTGATTACCAATTAGTTGCAGGGGATCGAATTGTTATCAAAGGTATGTCACACGTAGTCTCAGCAGTATCTAGTTCAACATGGTTGTATGTTGTTCCACCATGGCGGGGTACTACATCTACGACCGTTGTCAAAGCTGCCAAGACCATAGATATTCTTGTTCCGCAATTTCAATGGAACACTGACCGATGCGACGGAAGTAATAGCGTATTCAATCCTAGCGGATACCTGTTAAATCCTAGTAGAATGCAGATGATAGGTATGCAATGGACTTGGTACGGTGCTGGATTTATTGAATGGATGCTACGTGGTCCAGATGGTAATTACATAGTTATACATAGACTAAAAAATTCAAACAATAGGGCAGAAGCCTATATGCGTTCAGGAAATCAACCTGTGCGCTATGAGGTCATGAATGAAGGACAGCGTACATCAATATTCTTAAGCATGGGTCCCTCAGATACGTCAGTGATTGTCAACGACCTAACCTATTATGCAACTTCGGGTACAGTTTACGTAGACAACGAATTGATTGGATATAACGGTAAGAGTACAGCAACTGGTTTAGGTTCTTTGTTGAATTTAACTCGAAGTATTCCTCTAAGACAATATGTTTGCGGAGCATTGAGAGCATACACAGCTGGACCGGCTGCCTCCCACGCCGCAGGCACAGGGCTTATTCCTGTGGGTATAACGGCTAGTCCAACAATTAGCCATTGGGGGTCAGCTTTCTTACAAGACGGCGGTTTCGATGAAGACCGTGGATACATTTTTAGCTATCAAGCGCCTAACGTTATTGCATCGGTGGTTAAAAAGACTGCGTTTGCCATTCGTCTAGCACCTAGTGTTTCTAACGCTATTATTGGTGACTTAGGTGTGCGTGATCTTATTAATCGAGCGCAGTTATTGTTGACATCTATTGAAAACACCGTTGGTGGCGGATCAGGGGGACAACAGGCGGTGGTTATTGAAGGAGTTTTAAATCCTGCAAACTACCCGCTGAACGCAGACAGGGTCACGTGGTACGGTCTACAAGGTACTGTACAAAACGGTAATCCATTAGGCTCGGGTCAACCAAGTTTTACACAAGTTGCGCCAGCTGGTGCTGTGCAATTTGACGGTTCGGCAACTTATGTGACAACAGTTAGTATTTTTAATGCAACTCCCGCTAATAGTAATCAAGTTTTTGTAGCGTCAACTGCTAGTATGCAAGTTGGAGATGCTGTGACAACTACTGTTAATCCAATCACTGGCGGCACTGGTCTTGCGGGAAATACTCTGATACAATCAGTTGGTGACGGAGTTATATTCTTAACACAGCCTGCATTGAGTCAAATTAACACTGCAACAAGTTTAACATTCTATAGAAACCAGTGGGCTGTTCCAGGTGAAACAATTTTCTCGTTCATCTCTTCACCGGCTAACAAAGACCAGCTAGAATTAGGGCAATTGAAAGAATTATCAAATACGCCACTAGGCGGCCGTGGTACATTCCCCAACGGCCCGGACACTTTGTTTGTCAATGTTTACTTAACATCAGGACCTCCACTACAAACTAACTTGGTTTTACGTTGGAATGAAGCGCAGGCCTAAGGAATAATCAATGACAATAGCCAGTAATTTATCGTTCTTACAAGATAACACAGGTACTGTTGTAGTACCGTCTACAGCAACGTCAACATCGTCGGTTGCTGGAGCGTCACTACAGGTTGCAGGCGGAGTTGGCATTGCAAAAGATTTGTATGTAGCGGGTTCAATTTACAGCACAGGTGGTCTTGTTGGCGCAGGTGGCGGTACTAGTGGTCCTAGAGGACCACAAGGACCTAGCGGAACAGGACCACAAGGACCTAGCGGTGCCAGCGGAGTTAGCGGACCATCAGGTGTTAGCGGACCTACCGGTGCTGCCGTATATGGCGGGCCATCGGGCCCCGAAGGACCTACAGGACCAGCGAATTTCTTTGGTGGAACTATAACAAATCCGCTGATTATTCAGAACAACACAAACGCAACATCAACTAGTACAGGATCCTTGGTTGTACAGGGCGGTGTCGGCATCGGCCGAGATTTATACGTTGGTGGCAAAATTTACTCAATCAGTACAACTACTGGTGCAATTTCAGCTCTAAGTCAAACACCTAAGGTGACCACATCGTATACTCCTGGCAGCTTGACAGTCGGATATAGCAGTTATACTACTCGTTGGTACCCAATTAACCCTATATCAGTTAACCAAATAACTGCTAGGGTTCTAACAGCAGGAACTCAAGCTGTAGGCATAAATATTAACATTAATGATAATACCGCTGTTAGCTTGGCGTGGACAGGAACTAATGCTTATACAACTTCCACAGGAATTGCCACAACATCTAGCAACGATTATATCACAGTAATTGTGACTAATACAGGATTGTATGCTGCCGATATGTATGTGTCATTTAATTATATATAAATTTGGAGATTAGAATGTACAGATATGAATTTAGATTTTTAAATGGAGTAGCAGAGGTATACGAGGTAGACACTGGTCAAGTTGTATTGCACCAACCTTTTAAGCCCCTAGATGCCAATCAAGGGTCTATACCACAACCTTGGGCTAGTAGAGACGAAGCTTATGAATGGACACAGGTAAATTTTAATCATCACTTGGAAGATAGAATTCCAGATTATGATGTGCCGCCCACAATAGAGCCGGCACCTGGAACAAGTGAAGAGCCCGTTGAAAATAATTCAACTGAGAATAATACAGGAACTTTATAATAGGAAATTAACATGGCAAAATTTTATCAGAGATACTTACCACCTCCAACACAGACTTTGGTGCAATATGGCTATGCCGGCCAAAATTATGTAGTCAATGGTCAGTTCTATAATGGTTCAAATAATTTAGAAATGATTAATAACTATCAGGGATCACCGGCCTGTACTGATGCTGGCCTACAAATTTCGCCTATTGTTGCCGCATGTACATTTGAACCCGGTTATATAGCCAATTCTTTTGACCTAACAGGCAGTCGATTCAGTGGAGAGTATGCGGCTGGTTGTTTCCAAAGCTACGGCACGGCACTAGATTCTAATTACAACACGTCTTTTAAAAATCTTGGAAATACCCCAGCGGTTTGTTTTAACATAAACACCAGCAGTAATACAGCATGCCTACAAGGTTGTGTTTTACCGGGTAGTACCTGCGCTGCCTTCACTGCTACCGCCCAAATATGTTATGTTCCACAAGCCGGTACTAATTATACTGTTGTAAATTCTGCAATCACTAATTATCTTGTGGTAGAAAGTCCTGCGGGATCCTTTACTTGTTTTGCTCCGTATAGCTCATTGACTCAAGCACAATGTACAGCTTGGTGTTGCTTGGCCTGTTATTGCTACAGTGGTCCAGTAAACGAATCAACATTTGGTGATACATGTACTACTTATCAAGGGGCACCTGGTGGCAGCAATGGTGTCACCGGTAGCTGTAATGTTAACTGTAATTGCTACATGTGCATTAATTGTACTTGGGTTCATAGTGGTTGCTGTGTTTATGGTCGTTATTCTACCATTCAAGTACCAGACAATTTATTCTTTGGTGGTACCTGTAGTTCAAATATAATAGCGTGGAATCCTAGTGGCATGGTAATTAATACTGCAACTACTCAACTTAATAATGGTGCATACTTACAGTATAACGCACCATTTGGCAGTGTTGATTATGGAGTACGTACATTCTTAGTCAATAGAAATCAGTATAGATATTACTTCCTACATAATTCTCAGGTGGGTGGCATTCAAGGCGCCGACACAACATCAACTGCGTTGTCAGCTAGGTTAAGTTTGCGACTATTCAATGCCGCTAACAGTACCACAACTGTAGTTCAAACATTTAAGAAAGGGCTAAGTGGAGTACTCATTCCAAGTAATCCCGACTTAGACAGTAGTACTGGTTATAGATTCTACATGATGAGTTTTAACGGTTCTGATATTTTTACAAATAGTACATTAAGTCAAACTATTTCTATTTTTAGAATGGAATTAAACTTATTAAGCGGTTCAACTACTGCATTGATCAAGTACGACCTGTCTAGTATGTCTACAAGTTCACAGCGACAGATTTATGTTAATGCTGGCCACGATAATACTGGTAATAGCGTCTATACTGACAGTAATTTCCGTAGACAGACTGTTAATCGTGTTTGGTACAGTGTTGATGCCAACGGTGTTAAACGTTTACATTTGGGTGTATATAATACCAACGGTACTGGACTTGTCTCAATAGCTAATACATTTAATTTACCAGGCGGCCGCGGAAGCATGTTCCAAATTTACAGTTGGTCGTTAAATGACAGTACATTCGCCGCCGCTTATCTTGGCTCTCTTAGCACTGCCGCTTATGGACCGAGGTACTTCTGTCCGCTAAACTCTAATTGGACCATTATATACTCTGGTTCGACTTTTAGCAACGATGTTATCTATGTACTAAATGCCGGCACGGGATTATATCAATACCAAAGTACTCAACAATATAACGCTTCTAGATTATTCCAAGATTACAGTGGTCGTTGGGCCGTACAAGTCTTTGATAATACAATTGTGGCAAACAGTGTGACTTCAAATTACATAGACATCTTGTCAACTAACGTTGGTAGTACATTACTTATTTCAGCAAGTACAACTACGTTTGTATACACTGGAACAACAATCAACGGCAATATTCTAGTTAATGTGTTTGATTATCTAGGTAATAGATTAGCACAAAGTGTCACATTGAACGTTATTGGTGCTACTGCTACTCCTGGTATAGCATTTGCCGGTGGTACATACAGTACTGTAATAACAAGTTCAACATCTACAGATACTAGTGTTGCTATACAGTTGATTTCTAGTGCTCAAGCTAAGATTATCGGAACAGTTAATCAAACTTAATTTTAACTACCATGGCTTATACCCCGGCTGAAATAATATTTTCCATAGACGGAACACAACCTTCTGGAAGTTCTAGATTTAATAATTCCGGAACGTATCTTGTTTCAAATAACGGGGCACCATTTGAGTTTCAAACAGGGAATCATTATCTATCAACTTCAACAATAGGATTGACAACAGCTTCGAGTTATGTCCCTGCTTCGCCCAATCGGTCGTCTTGGTTAGATTTTTCTATTAGCACGTCGCCGGCAACAAAATTTCCGGTAGTAGGAACTACAGGTACTAACCAAATTGTACAAAATAGAGGACTTCCGTTTGATTTTGAAATGTCTGGTCAAATTGCCAGAGCAAATAATTTAGCCTACTTACAAACTGACGGATTTACTCAGGTTGGCCGAACGTCAACTCCTGGATTCGACGGCGAGCGTGATGCATTAAGTTTTGCCGAAGTTGATTTTACTGTGCTGAATAGATCAACTAGCGTATATAATCTTGCTATTCCAATTACATTTATGTGTTTCCAACCTCCAAAGATAGTAGGATCTTTAGAATTTGCATTAAATTCTAACGTGACAAATGCCCAAGGGTCCGGAATCTTTGCTACTTACATTACTGTACAATCAACTTACGTATCTCCAAACGCTACAGTATTTTCTAACGAAGTCCTTATACGCAGATCTCAACAGTGGTCTAATTAGTACCAAAAATATTTGTTGGTTGTCCGGACAAGTCGTCAGTGGATTTATTATCTGATAAAATTTTTGCCACAGCACTCATAGGAAAATCTGGTTTTTCAATTTGAGATTTTTTTTCAGCTTCGGCAGTCTTGCTTGGATCAATATTCATAATCTGTAATTTAGATTTAACAGATTTTCCTAATCGTTTACGCACAGATTTTAAAATTTGTGATCGGTGTTCGTCGGTTAATTCCATGCATTTTTCGTTGCTTCTTTCAACAGAATCATCCATGCTAATTCGTATAGGGCTGTATGTTCTTAGTCCAAATCCTACATCAATAATATCAAAATTAGGATCAGTAGGATAACTGATATTTATAGGAAATGTTGAGCCTGTTATAACAGTGGCGGTTTTTTCTAAAGATTTAGCAATATGCTGACCTACACTATCGCAACCTAAGAAATGATCTGCTAATTCAATAACTGCCGCCCATATTCTTAAATTAGGAATTCTAGGTTGTGGTATTTTAAATTTAACAGAATCGTCCTCACCCAACGGAATACCAAATTCAGTCATAATTATAATAGCATATTCTTTTTTAAGAGCATTAATAATGTCAATTAAATCTTGTTGTGCTAGACTACGAGAACCTGGATCAACAATAAGCCCTCCGTTGTTTTGTACTCCTCGCCCGAATGGTTGTATAACTAACATCTTATCAAATCCTGATTTGGCCTTAATTTCCTGCACTATCTTATAGGCTTCTGAAATTTCCATTTTGCTTAGGTGTAGAGATGGAGGGGGCAACTCTCTCACTCCTTGATTATTAATTGCAATGTCAAATGCTTGGGATATACTACATTTTTGATTAAAATATTCCCAAACACGATACGGCTCCGGAGTGTATAAATCACGATTTTTTAAATGATCATTAAATAACCCCTTGTGCCAATGATCAAATGACCTTTTGTCTAATATAGGATGCCCACGTAGTAGATCGCTGCCTCCCTCGCAGATAACGAGGAAATCATTGTCAGTTTCTGCTAATTTTTCAAAAGCCGGAATTGAGCTAAGTACACGGCCAGCGCCCCCATTTATAAAATATGCTTTAGATCTCGGCATTAGATTCTCCTTTATTTTTTACAACAATTATTATTTCGTATTCTGGAAGATATAGATATTCCATGAGACTATTAGCCAGTGTTCTAACAGCATCATCGAGAGTTTCGACCAATGGTTCGCCACCTAGATTAAAGCTAGTATTGAACAATATTGGAATGCCGGTGGCCTGATAAAATTCATTAATTAAATCATAGTAATGAGGATTTTGATTTCTTTTTACGGTTTGTATTCTACATGTACCGTCTATGTGTATTATTGAAGGAATCTTTTCTTCCACACCTGGTTGGCAATTAACAGCATACATCATATGAGGGCTTTGATCCATACCTCTAAGGTCAAACCAATTGTGCGCATGTTCATATAAAATACTTCCTGCAAATGGCCGGAAGTATTCTCTGTGTTTAACCATATTAACAAAATCTTTGCCATCTGCAAATGTCGGATCAAATAATATGCTTCGATTCCCTAATGCCCTGGGGCCGCTTTCCGATCGACCCTGGAACAGAGTCACAATGTGTCTATTTCTTAAAAGTTCAACAATGAGTTTATTGTCCGCTGAATATATTTCTGCTGAATATTTTTCTGCAACAGCTTCTATTTCTTCATCTGTATACGTGTATTCCGGACCAAGGTATAAACTTTCAGCATAAGGTTTAATATTTTTATCTTTTGTTATGGTATAATGCATTAACAATGCGGCGCCGATACAAGTGCCAGCATCATTGCTAATCGGTTCTACATAAAGATTAATACCTTCATCTTTTAATTGATCTAAATAAAAATAATTAGCCACACAGTTTAATCCATAACCCCCTGATAAAACAACATTTTTATTTCCTGTTTTATCAACTGCTTTCCGAATTAAATTTAATACTTCTGCCTGACTTTGTGTTTGCACAGCATAGGCTAAATCTCTACGATTTTGAAGTAATGTAATGTCTTCTTTATTTTCATAAATTTCAATCGGAGTTTTTAATTCCTCGTAGCGTAATTGGTTGACTACTGCTCCATTAGGATATGTAGGGATAATTAAATTTCTGTTAGCTGTTCTCCAAGTCCCACCGCCCCCGTCGTCATAAATTTTAGGAATCTTTAAATTAGGTTTTCCGTACGGAAATAGGCCCATAGTCTTGCCGGCTTCAATCGGCGGCCACCCGCAGTATTGTGTCACTGCTTCATACGCCTTAACAATGCCGGCAGTTTCGTCTACAATTAATTCATGGGTTCCGTTTTCGCCTTCCCTTTTACTGCTAATTTCTAAAAAATGTAATGCTGTAAACGGGCCACGACCACCTTGGTGCTTGTATATAGTTTTAAAATTATTTGGATATTTGCATGTGAATATACTTTCTAATTCCCATGTCATGTCAGATTGTGGATTAGGAATACTATTATTAAGCACCATAGGAATAAATGTTCCCGCACCGTCAACAATGAGGGCGGTTGCTTCTTTAAATCCTGAGCGATAAAATGCACATGCCGCATGTAATTTATGATGAATAAACGACATATCAACAACCTGCGGGTGATTCTGTAAATCGGCCTTACGGTCAATTAATCCAAGTTTTCGGGCCAAGCCTGTATAAACATCCTCACCAGTAAAATCAACTTGCCCGGCAGATTCTTTTAATGGTTGCGTGTGTGCTATAACAATATAATCAAGTCGATCTGTATATTCTAATATTTTAATCATTGACGCATACGGGCCGCCGTCGTACTTTTGACGGCTTAATCGTTCTTCTTCGAGAGCAAAAACTATTTCACCGTCTTTTAATAAACATACTCCAGCATTATGTCCTCGAGTTATGCCTGCAATCCAAAGTGCCATGTGCTATTCCTTAAATATTATCTACGCACTTATTTATTGACAGTAAAAATAGAGAATATTTTTCCTGAATACAGTTATGCAAATTTTTTGCAGACTAAGAAAAACGATAAATAGTTGGTCAATCCACAACTATCTACAGGAAAATTTATGACAGTTCCAGCAACCGGTTCAACAATATCAATGGGAAAGGTGTTTCGTGCATTCACTAACACCTCACCAGGGACCGGTTCTGCTAGTAATATTCGTCTAAGCGGCACTTTGGGAAATTTATTTCTTGGAAGGTCTCCTGGCACAACTATACAATTCTCTAATGCATTTGGCGGACGACCAGCACCATTTGCACCGTACGGATCAGGATTGCAAATGACATTTGGGGGCCGCACACGGCCATAAAATCAATAAATTTATCCCAAGGACAGTGGACTCAATAAATACCACGTTAATAGGATAAATCATGAAAGCTAAAAAACTAAACATTGACAAGATACTCAAATCTGCTCAACTGAGCAAATGGGAATTGGATAACATAACATGGGCAGATCGTACTACTAGCCCTGTATCTTTGTTAGATTTCTTAAAAAGAATTAAAGAACTGCAAGGTTCAACTAATCCATTAGAGCTAGCAGAATTAAAAATTCTAGAAGAATTGGCCTCAGAAATGGACGAAGATGAATGCATTGAGTTGTTAAATTTAGACGAAGACCAATCTCGTCAACTGTTTATTGAAAATTTAGCAAGAATTAGTGCCATAGAAATTATAACTAAAGAACGTGCTAGCTTTGAAAGCATGTCAACTATGTGCAAACTCCCCCCACAAGATTTTATTTTAACAGCTAAACGCACACAAGATTTAATTAATTCAATACACGAATTAGTTATCCAGGGCGAAACATTAAGCAAGGAAGTGGCCGGAGCATGAAAAAGAATTCAGTATTCAACACCAGCCAATGGGCTATCAAAAAAAGTAAACTAGCAGTATTATTGCCTGTGCGAGATACCATGCATTCGGCAACAGCTTTATGTCTAACTGAGTTAGTTAAATTAAACATAATGAATAACATTGACACGCACGTAATCATGGATGCTAGCACAGTACTATTAACACAGAGAGAAAGACTGGCATTAGAAGCAAAAAATGTCGGAGCCGAATATATGTTGTGGATCGACAGCGACATGGTGTTCCCTGCAACCACCGCACTTCGACTACTAGCTCACAACGAACCAGTAGTTGCCGCTAACTATGTTCGACGCCAACTACCTGCCAAGGGAGTAGCCTACGAGGCTATTGGTGAGTGGCAAAATCCACTGTCTTTTGAGCCTCGAGACACACTAGTTCCTATTGCAGGAATAGGCATGGGGTGTTTCATGATGAAAACCGGCATACTTGATGAGCTACCTAGACCCTGGTTCGACTTTGAGTGGACTCCTGAGCATAATGATTGGTTAGGTGAAGACATGCGTCTTTGTCAAAAAATAACCAAGGCAGGCTATACCATTAAAGTAGACACTGTATTGAGTAATGAATTACGCCACTTAGGCACTTGGGCGTTTGGTCCAGATTTATTAAAATAATTCTAATAACAAACCTAGTTTAGCTTTATTAACACGATTAGTTAAACTATTTTTAACACCCTGGTGCAATGGTTTTGGCCAAGATTCAAAACCGCACCAAGCATATCCGCTGTGCTCGTTGTTCAAGCTAGGAATAAATTCATTGTCAACAATTAATACATAGGTATTATATTGAAACTTTTGATCTGTACTAGTAAACAATTCTAAAGGTATTGCTTTAGTTATTGCAGGGCATTTGCCAACTTCCTCTTCTATTTCTCTAGTTAAGGTATCATAGGGTGTGGTATCAGATGGTTCTTTTCTCCCGCCAACTAATCCCCAGGTTCCTGCTGTCTTTCCCTGAGTTCTTAATAGAAATAAAAATCGTTTGGTATCGCGGGCAAGGAATATTCCCCCACTGCAAATTATTTGACTCATAGAATTATGCGCCAATCCTTGCGTCTGTACACACCTTCATAACTCTTCATCCACTGTTCTCCATCCCACTTATACTGTATCCCAGTATATGTATTAGTTATGTAGACAACTTCTTCAGTTGTTAGTGAATTGAAAACAATCTGCCAGGCACTGCCATCCCATTGAATTATGTCATTGGCAGATGCAGTAAAGTCGTCGCCATTGCTATTCTGCCATGCAACAGGACCTTGATAGTTAGGATAATTAGTATCAGCGTTGATACTTTCTAAAATTAGATACGTTGTACCTACACTGGGAGATTTAGGATTAAATGTTTCAGGATTAATAATAGCATCTACAGTAGTGCGCCCGCCTATGGTATCGTTAGGAGGAATGGTTTCTGGATCAATATTTAAAACAACCCGTCTATCATCAACAGGATCTAAACTAATATAAGCAACAATTTCTAAACCATTAGGTTTAGTCAAACGTAGTTGACTTAGTCCTGCACGGAATTGTCCAGGGTATATATCTAACAAAGTATGCCAGTTAGGACTGCCGTCTGGGTGAGTGTCTAAATATTGTGCTTCTTCTGCGGTATTGTGGATCAAAGAAGCTACATTATCTAAAACTAAAAGATCAAAATTTCCAGGAGTTAGTACTACACGACTCGGAGTACCGTCAAACGAATATATTGCTCCGGGATCAGAATAATCATTCTTTACTGATCCTTGCGCTAGCTCATGTACGTTGGCAATAATTTTAGTTATGATATCTAATTTTTTAACCTTAGCAGGGGGCGTTATCCAAATTGGTGCTTTGAAACTCATGCTTAGAATATCAATATCTTGATCCAATCCTTGGGGTATTTGACGACTTGACCATACCATAGAATCTAAATTTAACACACTTAGGCTAGTCCAATCTAGATAGTTGTCTGAGTTTTGAAACTCAAGAGCGGGGTTGAATAACACAGCAATCTGTTCCCATAACTGTAATTTTTGTTCAGTGTTTGTAGACCATATGTCTGCATTAAATGTTATTAGATACGGGCTAGGCATGATACGTTCTACAGTATAGCCAGCGCCTTGTGTATAGGTGTATTCACCTGCATCATCGTCAAATGCTCGTTCTCTAATCTGTACTTTGCTGACAAATGTAGGGTCTTGTAAACGAGGACGATCAAATTGTAGATCCTTAATATAGCAACTGATAAATGGTGCAGTAGGTACTGTGTTTTCTGAATTCTTTTTTACAATCTGTGCAACCTGTCGAGTCATGTCACCGTATCGTGCAGGTACTTGTACTAATTGACCACTGGCATTCTTATAACTAAAATTACTCATCACACGTATAAATTGTGTGATATAGCGTCTAACTTGACCGTCGTAGAAGTGATCACTCATTTTAATTATCCGCCTTAGGTTTTAGTACTTTACTTAATGCTTGTTTCTGTTTAATAACCTTGCCATTTATAGTCGCTGTGGTATTGTTATTAACAAAACTTGTTTTTAATGTTTGGCTAACTTCTTTTCCAGCATACTTACCTGCGGCATCATCAAATCCAGTATTGCTCAATGTCATTCTAACTTTATCTTCAAACTTGAACCAACTTGACCCGCTGAATCTAAAAAGTCTGTTGGGCATATAGTCTGTTCTTAGATAAAACTCTCCGATAACAGGGTGTGCAGGAAATTCAATACCTGAACTAAACGGTGCCCCGTTAGGTGGTATACCATCCTCTGTCAAGTACCCAATATACAGATTACCATTAGGAGTATGTAATACCATACTAGCATCTAAATTAGCATTTTCTAAACTAGCGTCATCTAATGTATCGCTGGCATCTGCAACATCTACTAGGCCAGATGACCTTGTAGGTATAACATAAAACCCTTTGGTATTATATCCGCTCTTAGGAGCATCTGCTTCAGCCTGTGCCACAACCTGATCATTAATTTCAATGTTCTTTTGATAGGTACTGAGTAAGTCTCGCAAGGTACTATCAGAACCTTCTTCTCCACTGCTCTGATCAAATATTTCTTTAAATTCTTGACTGTCAACTAACGGTATGCATTTAGCACGAACAAGGTGCGGATACCATGTTTGACTATATCCTTTGGCAGGGCGTGTGACGTCTTGTACAACGTAAAATCTTTTTAGGGCCACTGATGCATCATCAAGAGCATACTCGTCTTTTTGATGCGGCAGTTCAACAACATCACCCGACATTATTTTTCTTCCCAATGCTTCATAATGCCCTCGCAAATGAAACATTAAAAAGATAGTGTCATTTTGTAAGAACATGCCAAACTGACTTAGATTAAAATCAATGTCAACCATGTCATAAATTCCACGAATAATATAGATATCAGGATCGTAGTGTCTATCTCGGTTTTCTAAAAATAATAAATCTTGTATGCCTAGTTCGGGCGTAGAGTTATTATTGTTAGGAACCGCAGGACTGCTGGTGCCTTCTTCAGGGTTGACTGGTCCTAGATACTTGTGTACAAATATATCAGTTCCACCTACCTGAAATTGTTCGTTTATAGTACGATCTAAGAATTTAAAATCCGCGCCTTTTTCTGGCTTGTATAGTGATAGTCTTGGCATAGTACTATATTTATAAGGTAAATAAATGTATGAGTGATTCCGATAACCAACAACAACAGGTCATAGATTATGTAAAACTAATGCTAGGTAGCGGCATGGTTGACATTGAGCTAGATCCTGCACACTACACAACTGCATTAGACCGTGCATTTCGTAAATTCCGCCAACGTAGTTCAAATTCTGTAGAAGAGAGCTTTGCATTTTTAACTCTAGAAACTGATGTGAATACTTACGTGCTAGCGCCAGAAATTGAAAATGTACGTAGAATCTACAGAAGAAGCATAGGATCTAGAACAGGCGGGGGTGATGGCGGAAGTTTATTCGAGCCATTTAATCTAGCATACTCTAACACATATTTGCTGACAAGTACAAATATGGGTGGTCTAGCAACATACTACGCTTTTGCTAGCTATCAGAAACAAGTTGGTAAAATGTTTGGCAGTGAAATTAATTTTATGTTTAATAAAACTACCAAGTCGTTGACCGTAGATCAACGCCCTCGAGGCAGCGAAGAAGTATTATTATGGATAGATAACCATCGACCTAATTTTAACTTATTGGCAGACACCTTTGCAGGCCAGTGGCTACGAGACTACACTCTAGCAACCTGTAAGATTATGCTAGGTGAAGCTCGTGAAAAATTTGGACAAATTGCCAGCCCACAGGGTGCAACATCACTAAATGGCACCGCTCTCAAATCAGAAGGTAAAGCTGAAATTGAGCTGTTAGAACAAGATCTTATCAATTACAAAGAAGGCGGCACACCGCTAACTTGGGTAATTGGCTAAGTTTTTCTTGACATTATAATTTATTTCGCATACAATTTAGTATCTACTGGAGAGATACTATGATTATTGGTGTGTGCGGATTTATTGGGTCAGGTAAAGATACAGTCGCTGACTATCTTACAAATTTCCACGGTTTTAGACGAGAAAGTTTTGCCAACAGCTTAAAAGACGCAGTCAGTGCTGTGTTTGGTTGGGACCGAATGATGTTAGAAGGCCGTACAAAACAGGCCCGCGAGTGGCGAGAGCAAGTAGATCCGTGGTGGGCAGAACGTTTAGGTATGCCACACCTAACTCCACGTTGGATTCTACAATACTGGGGCACAGAAGTATGTCGGCAAGGCTTCCACGATGATATGTGGATTGCTAGTCTAGAGAATAAACTCCGTACAAGTAAAGACGACGTTGTTATCAGTGATTGCAGATTTCCTAATGAAATTAAATCAATTAAAGATGCTGGTGGAATTATAGTCAGTGTAGAACGAGGTATCCGCCCACATTGGTATGATGTTGCTATTCAAGCGAACAAGGGCGTTGAATCAGCTGTTAGGTGGTTAAAAGAAGAAAATATTCACGCCAGCGAAACATCGTGGGTCGGCACTAGATTTGATCATAGTTTTGACAACAACGGTAGCATTGACGACCTATTTGTTCAGGTCAAAGATCTGGTGTCAAATCCCCTCTAGTCCATTTTGCGCCTTCTTGGTGTAGTACTCTCTGACAGTTTGCACACACTGTCTTAAGATTAGTATGTTGGTTGTTATTTAATTTTCCATCAACATAGAATACATTAAAAATTTCAGAATGCTGTGATTTAAACCCGCATCTATCGCATTGAGGTTTTTTCTTATATCCTGCCGCTTCCCATTTACTAAGTCCAATACCTCGATCTTTGCTACAATGATCACATTTTGATCTATAGAAGGTTCTGCCTTCTTTATGGTAGTTTACAGCCACTGGTCGTTCTCTACAAGTTTTACAAAGTTTTCTCATAAGCCCTTTTCACCGCCCTTTCCTTAGTATTTAACCAAGATTTTTTTACTTTTGTTGCTAAATAAAACAAAGAAACATCCATTAAGGAGATAGGAAGAATGGCTCAACTAAATTCACCAGGCGTATCAGTATCAATTATTGATGAAAGTTTTTATGTCCCGGCAGCCCCCGGAACAGTTCCAATGATTTTTGTCGCTAGTGCGTCTAACAAAGAAAACGGTGGCGGTACTGGCATAGCACAAGGGACTCTGGCAGCAAATGCCGGCAAGGTATATTTAATAACCAGCCGACGCGACCTTGTAGACACATTTGGTATTCCACAGTTTTACACTGATTCTCAAAACAATCCTGTACATGCTGGCGAACAAAACGAATACGGTTTACAAGCCGCTTATAGTTTGCTAGGTGTCACATCAAGAGCGTATGTTGTACGTGCTGACTTAGATCTTGCTCAGTTAACTCATTCAACTGATGCACCAGCTGGCCCAGCAACTAGCGGTACACATTGGCTCCAACCTGCTAATAGTTTATTTGGTATCAATGAGTGGAATTCTACTACACAAAAATTCACTGTAAAAACTCCACTAATTATTGACGACAGCAATGCAAACACATATTTAGACGCTGAACAGCCAAGTGCGTCTTATGGTAAAGCAGGGGACTACGCAGTAGTTGTTGCCCAACTTACTACTAATACAGCTAATCAATATTGGTTCAAGTCAACAACTGGTTGGACTGAAGTTAAAGAAGGATTTGATAGCGGCAAGTCGTTGACTATTAGCCCACACTACGAGTATCCTACGTATACAACTTCTACAGACACCGGTAGCGTATGGATTAAAACAACACAACCCGGTCAAGGCGCTCATTTCTTAGTTAAAAACTATAACGGTGTCACAAAAACATTTGATACAGTACCTGCACCATTGTATTCTAGCTTTGCCAAGGCTCAATATAGTCTAGACAAATCCGGTGGTGGTCAAAATATTCCTGTTAATTCTGTGTTTGTTGAAACCAATTTCAATCAAGGAACAGGCACTAACGCAACAGCTAATTTTAAATTATGGCGCAGAGCCCACGCTGGTAAGACAACTATAACATTTGATACATCAAATGCCACAACAGGACTAACTACTAATTTTACTATTAGAGAAACACTGGCTAACAATGGAGCATGGAATGTACCATTGGTTATTTCAATTACCGGAAATAACGCTGTCACACTAGCAAGTAATTTAGCCACAGCTATCAATGCATCAACATTAACAAATGTCACTGCAACTTATGATGCTGTAAAAAATAAAATGACAATAGAGCACACTCTAGGTGGCGACATTGAAATTAAAGATGGCTTGAATACTCCGTTAAATTCAGTGTTCTACGGAGTCAGTAGTTTTGGAACGCAGACTCGAGTGATTGATGCTCCTGCAGACGATACTTATGATTATGTACTCACTAACTGGACTCCTTTGAGTTATGTTGCTCAGTCTGAAACACCAAGTACAGCTCCTACAGACGGGACATTATGGTATGATGTTAACCTAACAGCTGATATCATGGTCAATGATGGAACTAATTGGAAGGGCTACTTAAATGTTTTCCCTGACTCAGATCCTGCTGGTCCTAGCATTGCGGCTTTGGCCCCATTGACTCAAAGTGATGGAACAGACCTAGTCACTGGTGACATTTGGATTAGCACAGCAAACATGGAATTATACGGCAAAGAAATCTACGTATATGATTCTACAATCACTGGATCTGACCCGGCAGCAAAATGGGTACTATCAGATGTAGCAGATAACACATCACCTGAAGGTTGGTTATTTGCAGATGCACGTTGGTCAACAACTGGTGGAGACGGAACTCTAAGTTCCTTTGAGCCAGCTAGTATCACTGAATTACTAGACAGTGACTTCCTTGATCCAGATGCTCCTGATCCTAAACTATATCCAAGAGGACTGCGTTTGTTTAACCTACGTCGTTCTGGTATGAATGTTAAGAAATATCAAGCAGGATACATTGACATTAACGCAAATGATGGAGAAAACCTTGCCTATGATAACGAAACAATGAACGGTGAGACTCCTTATTTTGCTAGTCGTTGGGTCACAGCAGTAGAACTAAACACAGACGGCAGTGCTAAATTTGGACGTCATGCACAACGCGGTGCAGTGGTTAAAGCACTAAAATCATTAGTACAATCAAATACCACATTACGTGATACTGATACGTTAATTTATAACTTAATGGCATGCCCAGGATATCCTGAATTAATTCAGGAGATGGTAGCATTAAATGTTGATATTGGTCAGTTATCGATGGTTGTTGGTGATACACCATTCCGGTTAACTCCGGATGCAACTAGTTTGTTAAATTGGGGTGCTAACACAGCACTTGCTGTAGACAACGGCGACGAAGGTGCAACAACTAGAGACGAATATTTGTCCATGTTCTACCCAAGTGGATACACTAGTGATAACACAGGCAACGGTATTGTTGTTCCACCAAGCCACATGATGTTGCGTACAATTATCAACAGTGACAATAAGAGCTATCCATGGTTTGCACCAGCAGGCATACGCCGAGGCGGTGTTGATAATGCTAGTTCAGTTGGGTATGTTGACGGACAAACAGGTGAGTATCGTACTGCAAGTCTATATCAGGGACTACGCGATGTACTACAAGACTCAACAGGTATAGTTAATATTAATCCAATTGCAACATTACCGGGCTCTGGTCTAGTTCTATACGGACAAAAGACTCGTGCTAGGGGTATTTCAGCATTAGATCGTATCAATGTAGTTAGATTAATTTGCTATCTACGTAGACAGTTAGCAATTATTGCTAAACCATACTTGTTTGAACCTAATGATGCACAGACACGTAGAGAAATTAAAGCTTCCATGGATAGTTTCCTAGTTAATTTAGTTAATCAACGTGCTTTATACGATTACGTTGTTATTTGTGACAATACAAATAACACACCGACTCGTATTGATCGATCAGAATTATGGGTAGATATTGCTATTGAACCCGTGAAAGCAGTTGAGTTTATTTACATTCCATTGCGTGTAGTAAACACTGGTGCTATCAAAGCCGGCAATTAAATATTAAAGATTAAGGAGCTATAAATGGCAATTTCAAGTTTAAGTAGACTAACAGTTCCAGCAGGAGCTGGAGCTGGCGGTCAAGGCATGCTAATGCCAAAATTAAAATATCGCTTTCGTGTTGTGTTAAGCAATTTTGGCGTTAACGGTGTGCCTGCAACAGAACTAACAAAACAAGTTATGAACTGCACTCGCCCTGTTGTGACATTTGATGAAATCAAATTGCCAATTTACAACAGTACAATTAAAATAGCGGGTAAACATTCTTGGAGTGATGTTAAATTAACTCTGCGTGATGATATCAATGGAAATGTATCAGCACTAGTTGGTCAACAACTACAGAAACAGTTTGATTTCTTTGAACAAGCTTCGGCTCCAGCAGCCATTGATTATAAGTTCCAAACTTATATTCAAATTCTAGACGGTGGCAACGGTGCATACGAGCCACAGGTACTAGAAACATGGGAATTACTAGGTTGCTATATTAAAGTTGCTACCTACTCAAATGTTGATTACAACGAAGGCACAACACCAGTCGATGTTGCAATAGATATAACATATGATAATGCACTACAGGTAGACCCAATTGGCAACGTTGGTCCTGGCGTTGGTGGTCCTGGTTATCGTCTAGGCTTCAACGGCCAAACAGCCACAGGCTAATAGTTTTTAACTGTTATCTAAAAGCCCGGATTAATTTTCGGGTTTTTTTATGGCATAAATATTGTTATGAGCCAAGCCTTTACACAGTTCTTAGGTAATACAGGAGATACTAAACTCAGAGATTACCAGCATGCTAGTTTATTATATAGAAGTAATAACTATGCCAAAGCTCCCAAGGTAGGATTCCTATACTTTGTCAGTTTTTCAATCAATCCTACAATACCATTAGATGATGAATGGGAGAATACAGGAAAAAAAGAAGTTGGGCTATTGGTTAGAAAAATAGATCTTCCAAAGTTTCAACCTAAAACAGAAATTGTTAATCAATATAACAGAAAAACAATTATTCAAACAGGTATATCTTATCAAAATATTAACATTGAATTCCACGACGATAACAGCAATACAACAAGAGATCTATGGACCAATTATTATAGATATTATTTTGTAGACAGCAATTACGGTACCGGAGCTAATGGTGAAATTCCTAATCAATATAAAAATACCAAGTACGGAGAAAATGATTATGCCTACGGCCTAGACGGTCAGCAAATAGAACCGTTCTTTGACAGTATAACAATATATGTATTACATCAACAAAATTTTACTCAGTATACTTTAGTCAATCCCATGGTCACCGACTGGGTTCATGACAGCTTAGATCAAGATAGTGGAAATAAGACTTTAACTAATAAAATGACCACAGCCTATGAAAATGTTTTGTACAATAAGGGAAAAATTGTCAAAGGTAGTAGCCCTGACGGATTTGCGGCAGTATACTACGACTCCCAACCTAGTTCAATCGCAGTCTCTGGGAAAAGTAATGGAGCGGATACTCCGATGGGGGCAAGTGATGTATTTGGTACACTACCGGGAACTCAGCAAAATGAGAACCCAATAGATCGAATAAACAACGGAACAACAACTATTCAAGCAAGACCTAGTATAGGCCAATTAAATAAATCCGGAGAATCTATGAGCAACGGAGCATTAGATGCACTACAAAGCTCAGGTGCTCTTCCTGGAGATGTTAACTCTGCAATTAACGCTCAATTAACTGCTCCGTCTACTAGTGACCTAGGTAATCTTCCAATTAATCCGTTTTCCGGATCTAACAATGGTATCAGCACCGTTGCAACTCCTGTAGACTTTGGCCCATAAAAATTTAGGAATTTAAATTATGACCATTCAAAGCAATCTGCCTACACAGGTTAGTAAAAAAGAATCAACCCTTCAGGCATTTGACACTTATTATTCTAAGCCGTTAGAATTAGATGCAACTACCTTTGCGGCTATTCAGGGATTCTTTGAATCTCGAGGATTTTCTAAAACGTCAGCTGAAACAATAGCAGTCATTGTAATCAAACAGGCTAAGCAAGATGGATTCAATCCTATGTCTGTATTAGATAATCTCAAAGGTCTTAGCAACATTGAAGTTAGTGCATTAGTCAGCGAAATTTTAAATTATAATCGACTGAATACCAGCCAGCTTGGCTATGCGGCAAAATTTAAACCTAGTGAAGAAATATTGAGAAATATAGTGGCATGAGTCTTAAATTCAGTCAGGGCGTTTATAAAATAAAAAACCCAGAAAAATATGTAGGAGCAGGATCTCCTCGATATCGATCAAGTTGGGAAATGACCTTTATGATGTTCTGTGATAATAATCCTTCAATACAACAATGGAGCAGTGAACCTGTTAGAATACCTTACAGAGATCCACTGACAGGTAAACAAACAGTATATGTGCCAGATTTTTTAATTGTTTATATAGATAAAAATACTAGACGTCATGTAGAAATGATCGAGATTAAACCTTCAAATCAGATGCTGAGAGAAAAAGTTGGTAAAAATCCCTATAATCAAGCACAGTTTGTTAAAAATCAAGCCAAGTGGGCCGCTGCCGGAAATTGGTGTAAGCAACAAAACATATCATTTCGTATCATCAACGAAACAGATATTTTCCACAATGGTTCCAAAAGGAAATAAGTAATATTATGACTAAGAAACTTGAAGAATTGTTAGACCTGGGGCCTGCAACAGAGCCGCTGGTAGAACCCGAGACTAGTACAGTATCTGTACCAACTATTAGCCTTGAAGAAAAACTAGAAGAATTTGATAAAATTGCGGCTGCCTTGCCTAGAGTAAAAGGCCTCGGTGATATTAGTGATGCAGAGCTAGATGCACTGGCTGCCAAAGCTGAACAAGCCTATGACGACTTAATGGATCTAGGTATGAGTGTAGAAGCAAGATATGGTGCTAGAATGTTTGAAGTAGCCGCAAATATGATGAATGCCGCTATAACTGCTAAAACTAACAAGATTGATAAGAAGTTAAAGATGGTTGATCTACAGCTTAAGAAGCTAGCAATAGATAAAAAGCACGGAGAAGCTGACACTGTGCAGGGGGAAGGATACATACTAACAGACCGTAATAGTATCCTAGAAAAACTTAAGAATATGAATAAATAATACACTATGACAACCTTCAAACAATATCTCTCAGAATCAAAGAAACAGTATCCGTTTCGTGTCAAGATAGCCGGTCAGGTTTCCTCTGAACAAGAAACTTTGCTAAAATCAGTGCTAGGAAAATACACTGTCTCTGAATTTAAAAAAGTCACAACAACTCCAGTTCAGGAACTTCCTTTAGATTTTCCTCAATTAAAAAATTGTGAAGTTAGCATTTACGAAGTCACACTAGATTATCCGTCAACTCAACAAGAGTTAACAGAATACATCAGCACTGAGTTAGGAGTTAGTAAAAATAATCTAGCAGTTCGCCGTCCAGGCGAACCCACTGAGGAATATCAACACGACGAACCCAAGCGTGAAGGTGCTCTACTAAACGATCCGGATTACAAAGAAGCAGGTAGTCCTCAATTTGAAGATTACTATGGCGACAAATACAATACTGGATTTGTTAAAGAATTAAACGATATTTTAAAACTACAACGCAAGGCCCGCGGAGAAGAAATTCCAACAGAAGGTGCCGCCAAATTTAATACTGACACAGAAGTCAAACAAGAAAGTCTTCTAAAGTTTCAGGCACAAGATCTAAGGAAATAAATTATGCAAATGATTAACGTATTAAAACGTCTAGCCGAGTTAGACGCACAAAATCCAAATATCGTTAAGGAAAATGCCGACTTGGCAGAATGTGGCATGATGCCAGAGATGGGCATGTCTATGGAAAGACCATCAACTCCTGCTAGCATCAATATGACAGCAGGTAGCGGAGAAGAACTCAGCGACATGTTAGCTACTATTATGCAATTAGCCGGTGTACATAAAGTTGGCGATGAGCATATGGGAGGTGAAACTCCACCCGCAGTAATTAGCATGGAGCCAGCTATGACTGCAGGCGATTCAATGCGTTCTGTTATTGACAAAATGCACGGCGACGGCGACGAAGAAGCAGACGAGGGCATAGCATCTATGGCTGGTCAAGCTCTTGGTTCCGTGGCTGGCACAGCATTGGGTGGCCCGGTTGGTGGTGCTGTTGGCGGCGCCTTAGGTAATGCGGCCGGTTCTGCATTATCCGGAGATGAAGAAACAGACGAAGGTCAATATGACAATAGTCCTGCAGATCCAAAAAATGCTCCAGAATTTGATGCTGAAGAATTTGCTCACCATGAAAACCAGCCAGGCGGCGGCAATGACAGCAATGGTAAAAAACGCCAAAGCAACATGCCAACTGCAACTTTTGAATCTCTAATGAAAGAATACAAACAGTTCATTAATGAAGCAGAAGAGGAAGAAATGGATGAGGCCGCAGAAGAGGAAGAACTTGAAGAAGGTACTTGCTCTACATGTCATAAAGACCCGTGTGGATGCGAAAACACAGAAGAGTCTGCTACTGAAAGTTTGGATATTCTAAGATTAGCAGGTTTAAAATAATTAACCTTTACTCCAAATAGCTCCTTTGGGAGCTATTTTTTTCATTAAATAGAAGTATGGGATCAAAAAACTTAGACGGCAAACTAGTAAAAACTGCTCATTCAACTCAGCGGTTTACTGAACAAGACATCGAAGACTTAATTAAATGTCAAGATCAGATTGCAGGGCCTCACCATTTTTTAGATAATTTTTTCTATATTCAACACCCGGTCAAAGGTAAATTGCGATACGAGGCATTTGAGTATCAGCGACGACTTATAGACAGTTATCACGATCATCGATTTAATGTTAATTTACTTCCTCGTCAAACAGGTAAGACAACCACAGCCGCAGGATATCTATTATGGTATGCTATGTTTGTACCAGACTCAACTATTCTAATTGCCGCGCACAAATACACAGGCGCTCAAGAGATTATGAATCGTATTAGATATGCCTATGAATTGTGTCCAGATCACATTCGTTGTGGAGTCACAAGTTATAACAAACAAAGTATAGAATTTGATAACGGATCACGTATTGTAGCGCAGACAACCACAGAAACAACTGGTCGTGGTATGTCATTATCAATGCTATATGCTGACGAGTTTGCATTCGTGCCACCTAACGTTGCCAGTGAATTTTGGACTTCAATTTCACCTACACTGGCTACTGGTGGTAAGGCAATTATAACGTCTACACCTAACAGTGACGAGGACCAATTTGCACAAATTTGGCACGAAGCAAATAGACGATTTGACGAGTTTGGCAACGAAGCCGCTGTGGGCAAGAACGGATTCTTTCCATTTAGAGCACACTGGAGCGAGCATCCTGAGCGTGACGAAGACTGGGCAAATACAGAAAGATCACGCATTGGCGAAGAACGATTCCGCCGAGAACACGAATGTGAGTTCTTGGTATTTGATGAAACTTTAATTAGTTCATTAACATTGGCAGACATGTCGGGCACTGAACCTATTTTAAAAATGGGGCAAGTTCGTTGGTATAAAAAAATTAATCCTAAGAGCACTTATATTGTTGCTCTAGACCCTAGTTTAGGAACAGGCGGTGATCCTTCAGCTTTACAGGTTATTGAAGTTCCGGGATTTATACAGGTTGCAGAGTGGCATCATAATCTAAGTCCAGTGCAACATCAAGCTAGAATACTTAGAGATATTTGCAAGCACATCAGTGACGAATGCCTAGCACTAGGAGTGCAACCTAGCATATATTATTCAGTAGAAAACAATACGGTAGGTGAAGCCGCTCTAGTAGCAATCAGCGAACTTGACGAAGCTAATATACCCGGATTATTCCTTAGCGAACCCATTAAAAAAGGGCATGTTCGTAGATTCCGCAAAGGATTTAATACCACGCATACTAGCAAAATTGCAGTTTGTGCTAAATTAAAACAACTAATAGAAACTAAAAAGATTGAGATTCACAGCAAAGCGTTAATTTCAGAACTTAAAACTTTTATTGCCAAGGGTGTTAGTTTTGAGGGCAAAGTAGGAGCACACGACGATCTAGTCAGCAGTTTACTGTTGGCTATACGTATGATTATGCTACTTCAAGACTGGGATCCCGCAATCTACGATAAAATGCGTGAAGATACTCGGGACGATTTAATATTACCCATGCCTATCTATATCAACACATTCTAACTAAATACATATTATGAAACCTATACAAATTATCAGCCAAGATGTATTTGACAAAATACGCAGTCGTTTTCAAAATTTAGAAATGGGCGACGAAACGGGTGCTGTGACCATTGATCCGGCAACTGCACGTTTCTTTGATTTTGATTTTGTCAATGAGGGCATAAATTTAGGCCGCGTTAGCATTAGTTTAAATGACGCTGGTAGTTTAAAAGTTTATTACAGTCAAGGTATAACGGAAAATCAAGATGATCCCGCTAAAAAATTATGGTATTCGTTTTTAAAAGAAATGCGCCTATTTGCCATGCGTCGTCTACTACGATTTGATACTCGCGATATTGCCAAGACTAACCTAGATAAAAATGATTTTCAATATTTGGCTGCCAAAGGCGCTAACAAGGAAGAAAGTATGAGTATGAACGAATCTCGTTGGAACCAAAAGAGTTCTAAAAAAACTAGCCGTGCTGTACGTGGCGCAACCGAAGTTATTGTACGTCATCACAAGGCAGTTGATGAAGAATTTTTAGGAAGCCGTAGCCAGAAGAAAAACATCAGGGCTATTTTTATACAAAATAGAGACGGTGAACGTTTCAAATATCCATTCATTCACCCAGCAGGTGCATTTGCTATGGCACAGCATGTTGATCACGGTGGCGTTCCACATGATCCAGCTGGTAAAGCCATTGTTCGTATGAGCGAGCAGATTGCACAACTACAAGAATTTAGTCGTCAAATTAATCACGCTAGTCTACATGACGATGCCATGCAAATTGGCGAACGTGCTCACGGCCGTTTACAAGAACTCAAAGCTCGAGTTGAATCTCTAGGCAAAAGACACCATTATGAATCATGGGTCAACGAATTAGATGCAGGACCTAGCGAACAACCTATGTTAGAACTAGATCCTGTCACTATGGAAACATACAAACAGAAATTCACACAAACAAATTTCAAAGAAGAACTATCGCAATTCTTTCCGTTAATTCACAGCATTATGAGTGAAGAAAACGAAATCAATTTAGAAGATTATGTCAGCGAAGAAACAGATATTTGCCCAGATTGTAAAGAAGATCCTTGCGAATGTGGCACAGATGTCAAAGAAGATGCGTTCAGTGAATTTTCAGAATGGGCAGAAGCTGTTGAACAAAACAAATTAACAGACGATGAAATTTCTGAACTAAAACAAGCATTAGACGAATTAGAAACTAGTGGTCAAGGACTACAATTAGGCCCAGAAGGACAAACAGCTTGGCAATTTTTTAATGAACTAGGCATCGACGACACAGACTTAGAAGACAAATTAAAAGACATGGCTAATATTGATGATTCTACAAATCCTCTAGATGTATTCCAAGCATGGGCGCAAGAGTCATATCCAGAATTGTTGGTAGCATTAGGTATGAGCGGCACAGAGCCAGCACAACCTGAAGCTGATCCGGCAGCCTCACCAGAAGAGCCTGTTGATCCAGCGGCAGCTCCAGCACCCGGTGCTGAACAACCAACTGTCGAGGGCGGCCCAGATAAGAGTCAAGTACCTGCATACAAACGCAAGGAACAAGGCGATGATTGGAAAATGACAACTAAAGATCTAGAAAAAGAAAAAACAAATAGCCCAACCAGCTCAGCAGGATTAGATCGTAAAAAGGCAGAATTAGGCATGCGCGAAGGCAACGACTCTAGTGAAATGATCCGCGAGATTGCAAAATGTGTAAAATCATACTACAACAAAGACAATCCAGAAGTAGGCCCATTCAGAGGTGAAGAAGGCATAGCTATTGAAGTTGGTAAAAAGATAAGTGAAAAATTCGGAGAATCTGCGGGTCAACAGGCTGAAGAAATTGCCAAACAATTTATGGAAAAACTTTCCAAAGACTGGGAACACCGTCATGGTAATGTAGGCGATGATGGATTGGCAAGACTAAAAGAACTAGTAGGCAACATTAAACAAAAAGTTGAAGGCATCGGTGATCAAGGCCATGGTGGTAAAGATTTCAACACTAATATTATGTCAGCTGAAGAGGAAGCAAGCCATCAAACTAAAACTACAATGAAACATGCTGACAATCCAACATACCAACAACGTGCAACAGCTCAAGATATCAAACCAGGTATCAAGGGGTATCAAGATCGTGTTGCTATGTTGAAAGATTTAGAAAGAACTGGTAAATTGAAGAAAGAGGATGTAGCCGCTTTTGAAGATATTATGAAGTTGGCCGGATTGGCAAAATAAATCATAATATTGCAGCCTTTTAGGTTGCATGTATAAATAGATGTGTGTATACTTAACTGTATGCACACATTTTTCTTTTTAGTCAGTGGGCTTTAAAGAAGAGGCATAATAAATCAACATTAAGGAAAAACATTATGGCAACGTTAGCAGAAATTCGCGCAAAACTTCAAGCATCATCTCAACAAAACACCGGTAGCGCAGGCGGTGGAGACAACGCAATTTACCCTCACTGGAATATGCCAGAAGGTTCGACTACAACAGTTCGCTTCCTTCCAGACGCTGATCCAAACAATACTTTTTTCTGGCTTGAGCGAGCAATGATCAAATTGCCTTTCGCCGGTGTTAAAGGTGAAACAAATTCCAAGCCTGTGACTGTACAAGTTCCATGTATGGAAATGTGGGGAGAAACATGTCCAGTTCTAACTGAAGTGCGTCCATGGTTCAAAGACAAATCTTTGGAAGATATGGGTCGTAAGTACTGGAAAAAGAAATCTTATATTTTCCAAGGGTTTGTTGGCGACAGCAAATTACAGGAAGATAAGACTCCTGAGAATCCAATTCGTCGATTTATCATCGGTAGCCAGATTTTTAACATTGTTAAGAATGCACTGATGGACAGTGAAATTGAAGAATTGCCAACAGACTATGTTCGTGGTTTGGATTTCAAAATTGCTAAAACTAGCAAAGGTGGGTATGCTGACTACTCTACTAGTACTTGGGCTCGTCGTGAACGTGCTCTAAGCGAAGCAGAAAATGCGGCTATTGCACAATATGGTCTTCATGACCTAAAGAGCTTTTTACCTAAGAAGCCAGGTGAAGTTGAACTCAAAGTTATCAAAGAAATGTTTGAAGCGTCAGTCGATGGCGAAGCATTTGATATGGATCGTTGGGGTCAATATTTCAAACCAGCCGGCATGGGCGGTAGCGGTCAAGCAACTGGTTCAACAACTACTCCAGCCGCTAAGGCAGCTCCTGCTGTTGTTGAAATCGATGACGAAGATGTTGCAATGGCAGAGAAGTCGTTCTCAGCACCTGCTCCAAAAGCAGAAGTTGCTACTGAATCAGCAGGTAGTGATGCTGGGGGTCGTGCCGCAGATATCATTGCAATGATTCGCAATCGTCAAAAGTCTTAAGGAGTTAGAGCATGGGAAAATCCTTCGATATTTCGAAGTTCCGTAAATCTATCACTAAAAGTATTGATGGACTAGGAATTGGGTTTAATGACCCGACAGACTGGATCTCAACCGGCAACTATGCTCTAAATTATCTTATCAGTGGGGACTTCTTTAAGGGAGTTCCCCTTGGTAAGGTGACAGTGTTTGCTGGAGAATCAGGTGCAGGCAAATCATATATTTGTTCTGGCAACATTATTAAATCAGCACAAGAACAAGGTATCTTTGTTGTCTTAGTTGACAGTGAAAATGCATTGGACAAGAAATGGCTAGAAGATCTCGGCGTTGATGTTTCAGAAGAAAAACTTTTGAAACTTAACATGGCTATGATCGATGACGTGGCAAAAACTATTTCAGAGTTTATGAAAGAGTACAAGACAATGCCATTAGAAGAACGTCCAAAAGTGTTATTTGTTATTGACTCATTGGGCATGTTGTTAACTCCGACTGACGTTAATCAGTTTGAAGCAGGTGAAATGAAGGGCGATATGGGGCGTAAGCCTAAAGCACTAACATCACTTGTTCGCAACTGTGTCAATATGTTTGGTAGTTATAACGTCGGTATGGTATGTACTAATCACACATACGCAAGCCAAGACATGTTTGATCCAGATGACAAGATTTCAGGTGGACAAGGCTTTGTCTATGCAAGTTCAATCGTTGTTGCCATGAAAAAACTCAAACTCAAAGAGGATGAGGATGGCAATAAGGTCACTGATGTGTTAGGTATTCGTAGTGCATGCAAGATCATGAAAACTCGGTATGCTAAACCTTTCGAATCAGTCCAAGTTAAGATTCCGTATTCAACCGGTATGTCGCCGACCTCTGGCTTGGTTGACATGTTTGAGAAGATGAATGTATTATCTAAAGTAGGCAACAAACTTGCTTATACAGACAAAGAATCAGGTGAAATTGTTGCCGAGTTTCGTAAGAATTGGACAGAAGAAAAATTACAATTGATCATGCGTCAATGGGATTCAACTGCTGTACAAACAATTGCGACCGTAGAGGAAATGGCGGAGGAAGAATAATGGACGAAAGTTTAATCATTGAAACATGGGATATCTTTAAAGAATATATTTCTGAAAAGAATCGCGATATCGCGGCAAGTCATTATGTTGATTTTCTATTAGGTAAAGATGTTGAGTTATCTGTACTAGAAGGTTTAACAGGATTTGACTCTAGTTTAGATCAAGCAATTGAGCTAGTCATTGGAGAGAATCAAGAAGATGACGAAATTGATGAAGACGACTACGACTACGACGAAGATGAGGACTGAGAATGTCCTGGTACGCTAAAGTCTCAAAAGATATAGCATATCTACCGAATAGTTTAGATCATTTTTATAATGAGTTAGACGATGCCAAATTAGAAGTCAAGGTCCACGGTAATGTCGAAAAGGCATCCGCGGCCTTGCCTGGCATAGTTGAGCAACGATTTAATCAACTTCAAGAAATTGAAGCAATATTAGAATATCTCAACATTGAATTGCGTCGAATCAAATCAAAGGCGTTTAGAAAATATCTAGAAAACTATCAACGAGCGTTGAGCAGTCGAGATTGTGAAAAATACGTCGAAGGTGAAGCTGATGTAGTTGACATGGAAAAAATTATCAACGAATTTGCCATGCTGAGAAATCAATGGCTGGGTATAATTAAGGCTCTTGATATCAAGCAATGGCAATTGAGCAATATTATTAAACTACGAGCAGCCGGCTTAGAAGATATCAGTTTATGACCTTATATGTTGAAGATTTAATCATTGTATGTGCTAACATCAATGATATTTCTGCGTTTGATAATTCATTTATGACTAGTATGGTTGGGCAAATCTCACAAGGACAAAGTTTAACAGAAAAACAAGCAGGGTTAGCCTTAAAAATTCTAAAACGAAATCAGAAAAAACTCACAGTGAGCGTTATGGCGAATGTAGAATCCGCCATTGATAATCCTGTGTTTAGATTTCCATTTCGAAAGATCATATCGATCAATAAAATCTCAATAGTACCCTATATGATATGGGGTAAGGCAATAAAAGTTGAATTTCCCTACAATCCGAGCTATATAGATTCTATAAGAGCCAGCCGCAAAGACAACCCGTTTATTGCATCTTGGGACAAAGACGAAAAGTCTTGGATGTTTGATTTAAGCGAAAGTTCTATTAAATTTATTGTCCAATTATTTGATAATGTTGAAGTAGAAATAGACGACGAATTTAAAAACTATGCAGAGCAAATAAAAAACGTAGTAGACAACATCGAGCAGTATGCACCTATGTTGGTTATAGAAAACAAAATGCCTGTATATAAGAATGTTGCAAAAGAAGTACCAGTGTTGCAATCACAAGACATACTAGGATCATTGTTCGAGGCACGTAAATGCGGAATAACAACTTATGATACAAATATTGAAAGTTTTTTACAGGTTAATAATTTAGATACAATAACAAAATCTTTTTTAACATCAGAAGATACATTATTTGTAGACAGTAAGCAACATGCATTCAGTGAGTTAAAAACTATTATTAATTATTTGACACCCTGTCTGTTTGTTATTCCAGCTTCTAGAGAATTAGAGTCTGTGTCATTAGTTTATGAATTTTTAATGAGTCAAGGGTATGACAGTAGTGATATTAGTATTATGTTTAGACTTCCTTCTATCAATCCCAGCGAATTTAATAATTTTGTAAAAGCGAAAAAATTAAATAATCCCATTTCTGAAAATACTAAATTTGTGTTTATCTGTACAAAGGTACCAAAACCAATTTTTAAATCAAAGATACACTTTGAGTTGGTTATTAATTTGGGATATTTAAATGTGCATTACACTCTTAGAGAGTATATAAAAAGCTGTCAAAATGTTATATACTACTGTGATAAGAACCCTTCTAAAGATTTAAATTATGCCAACCTGTAAAGTGATCATCCGAGACGAAGTGAATGTTAAGATAGAAAATCTTGATCTCGACACACGTAAGGCCTTGGTTAAGAAATTTAAGTATGAAGACCCTACTGCTCGCTTTAGACCCAGCTATAAATTAGGTAGATGGGATGGTGCTGTTAGTTTCTTTGGACTCGGCGGAACTACCTATGTGAACATGTTGGAACCTGTACTGGCCGAATTGGAAGCAAGAAACTACTATATTGAAGTAGAAGACCTTCGACTTTCAGAACCCCTGGAATTTTCCCAAATTTCTGAGGATTTTTGGGGTGACCAATGCTGGCCCAAAGGTCATCGATTTGAAGGCCATCCAATTCGACTGCGTGACGATCAGGTGGAAGTGGTCAATAATTTTTTAAAGAACCCACAAAGTCTGCAAGAGGTAGCCACTGGTGCTGGTAAGACCATTATGACTGCAACTTTGAGTAAAATTTGTGAAAAATACGGTCGAACCATAACCATAGTGCCGAACAAATCGTTGGTCGAGCAAACCGAAGAAGACTTTGTTAATGTAGGATTAGATGTAGGTGTGTACTACGGCGACCGAAAAGACCTTAATAAAACACACACCATCTGCACTTGGCAGAGTCTGAATATTTTAGACAAAAAATCCAAGAATTTTGGTGAAAATACCGACATTTTGACTCTGGCTGAATTCCTGGATGGAGTATCAACAGTCATTGTCGATGAGGTACATATGGCCAAGGCCGATGTCTTGAAAAACTTGTTAACACAGAATTTGAAAAACACACCAATCAGATGGGGACTCACTGGAACAGTACCAAAAGAAGACATAAATTTTCAAAATATTCGAGTTTCCTTGGGAGAAATTGTCGGCAGGGTTAGTGCTCACGATCTTCAACAAAAGGGAGTACTATCAAATTGTCATGTTAATGTTGTGCAAACAGCAGAGTGGAAAGAGTTTAGTGGCTATGCTGAAGAATTAAAGTATCTAGTCACAGATGCTACTCGAGTTTCGTATGTGACTGAGTTAATTTCCACAATTTCTCAAAGTGGAAATACATTAGTATTAGTAGATAGAATTGAATGTGGGAAAATGATATCAGATGCATTAACTGACTGCGTTTTTATTTCAGGGTCGGTTAAAACCAAAGACAGAAAAGAAGAATATGACGAAATTAAAACAAGTGATAATAAGGTTATTGTGGCGACTTACGGTGTGGCCGCTGTGGGTATTAATATCCCTAGGATTTTTAATCTGGTTCTTGTGGAGCCCGGAAAGAGCTTTGTCCGCGTTATACAATCAATTGGGCGAGGTGTTAGAAAAGCGGAAGACAAGGACTTTGTACAAATTTGGGACATCACCGCAAGCACAAAATATGCCAAGAGGCACCTTACTGAAAGAAAGAGATTTTACAAAGAAGCAAAATATCCGTTCACAATTGAAAAGGTCAAATATCAATAATGTTTTTTAAAAAGAAATCACCACTTAAATTAGAAGCCTATGCACCCCTCGGTCAACTTGTTGATTTATTTCCTATAGTTCATACTAAAAATGCACTACCATCATGGTATCATAACTTACTAAAATTTGATGACAAACAAAAGAATGTAAGACATTGCCCCGGGGTCGGAGATCTATTTCGCTTAGGAGTTATGATACCGGCATGGTCAGATCATGAAATTGTAATCTATCCAGACGGAAGAACTAATGTACGGTCTCCTTCATCAAACAATCCAGTTTCTTCACACAATTTAAACTTTGATGCACCCGGTGCTTGGCCTGGGTATGTAAATGTAAAACTTTTAAATCCCTGGATGCTATATTGTAATAAACCTGTTAAATGGTTATTTCTATCTCCTACTTGGTGCAATTCAGATCCTGCAGAATTTACCATTGTCCCAGGAGTACTCGAATTTAGGGTAGCACACGAGGCTAATGTTAACATGTTGTTTAAATTAAAATCAGAACCATATACAGTATTAATTAAGGCAGGTGATAGTTTAATGCAAATGATTCCTATCACTGAGGAAAAATTTGAGTTAGAAGTAAAAACAATGACTCAGGATATACTAACAGAAAAATTCCTGCCGTGGAATCATAGTTTCAATTATGGCTATCAAAAAGCTATATCTAGAATAAAAAAGAGTGTACAATAACACAATGCAAATATTAACATTAGAAAACCAAACATTCTTTCTCAACGATCTACCAGAAGAAATAGACGACGATCTACGATTCGCTGTATTAGATAACAGTGACAATCAAAATCCCGATTACTTTTATATTCCATTAATCTTTTTAGAAAGTTTTACTGGCCCGGCAGTGGTGCTAAAGATTGGAGAACATGAATTAGCTATGCCGCTGGATTGGTGTACTATTGTGGGGGATCCGGAAGGTCCTAATATGGAAGTATTACCATTGACCAGTTTAAATGATCGAGGTTTTAGAACTTACTGTTTCAATCCATTAAGTAGTTTTAGACCAGAATTCTTAGACATTGATATCATAGATGTGTATCAAGATGTTAAATGGTATTTTCCAAAAATGCGTACAGGACATTTGTTATGTACTCCTTTGCATGCCGGGCCAAAACCTACTTGTGCGTACTTTGTTAAAGAAGTTAGTCGACAAAGTGAGATTGTAGATTATACTAAATGTTGGTAATATGGGCGGACTTACCCCAGGATCAACTTACGTGTACGAACGTGTAGAGGGCACAGTGTATGCTCGCGAACAAGGTGCTGACCCCAGCACTAGGTTTGAGATTGGATATGAATACGATCCAGTTAATGGTCATAAAATTGATTACGATAAACGTACCCCTGACGGCCGGCCATTACACGAGCATATGATGGAAAGTAAACTTTGGGGAAATATTCATCGTGCCGCTAAGGATAATCCTGCCTTGCAAAAAGCCCTAGAACAGTGTATACTAATATACAAACTTACTGGTGATTACGAGAAAAGATATGGCAACCGCAAAACTTGATATTCAGCGTGAACTCAGAGCAGTAGATCAAAAGAACTACGACTTTTATTCTAGTCTAACCGATGATGAACGTAAAGCATTTAGCCCTTATATCCTAATGCGATATACTGCTAGTGTTCAACTACCTGACCGAGATATCCAAGAATGGTATCTAGAGACAACCAATGAATATGTAAACAAACATCACTGGACTCTCAGTAAAAATCACAAGGCGCTACTTTGGAAATTGTTTTCAGCCACAGGCACTGGTGTTAATTGTTATCATCCTTATCTTGCCGCAGGTAAAAAAGAAAAAGCCAATAAGATTGAAAAATTATTGGCAGAAATTTATCCCGCAATGAAGATGGCAGAAATTAAAATGTTAGCCAAGATGATGTCTAAAGAAGACAAAATAGAATTGTTTGATAAGATGGGCTTTGACAAAAAGCAAAGAAAAGACTACGAATGAAATTAGCCGACCAACCGTTTACCTGTGTACATTGTAGCAAGAGTTTTATGAAAGAAAAGACTCTGTATGCTCACGTGTGCGAACGGAAGCGTCGAGCATTGCAAGAAAAAGAAAAACGTGTACAGGCAGGATTTGTGGCCTTTAATAGATTTTGGACTTTGGCCCAAGGTCATAAAAAATCTAAAACTTATGCAGAATTTTGTGATACTGCATACTATAACGCATTTGTAAAATTTGGTAGTTTTATTAATAACGTCAATCCACTATACCCTGACAAATTTATTGACTACGTTATTAAGAGCGGTGTTAAATTAGACTATTGGTGTAGAGATGAATTGTACGAAACATACCTATATGACATGATCAAAGTTGAGCCTGTAGAAAGCGCAACACAACGAAGTCTGAAAACTATGATGGAATGGGGTGATGAGCACACAGCAAATTTTGCACATTACTTTAACTATGTTAGTCTTAATAAAGCAGTGTCTGATATTAGGAACGGCTACATCAGTCCTTGGGTTGTATTAAATTGTCGATCAGGCCAAGATATGATCAATAAAATGAACGACGAACAATTAGATTTAATTTCACCTGCATTTGATTTACCCTATTGGGTAAGAAGATTTAAAGAAGTACCTGCAGATGTTATACTTGTCAAAGAAATATGCCACGAGGCAGGAATAGAATGAAACATTTAAAATTATCAAACACCGATGTTCGAGGATATGTTGCTAAAATCTGTAGAGATATAACCAACAGCGGATGGCGCCCTGACTATATTGTAGGACTAGTACGTGGGGGTATGACCCCTGCAGTTATGATTAGCCAATACTTTGATATTCCTATGTGGGGACTAAAAGTCAGTTTGCGAAATGATGGAGAAACAGAAAGTAATTGTTGGATGGCCGAAGATGCTTTTGGACATATAGACTATGATCCAATGGCGTCCGGCGATGGTAAAAAGAAAATCCTTATCGTAGACGATATTAACGATAGTGGTGCTACTATTAATTGGATCATAGAAGACTGGCAAAGCATGTGCCTTCCCGACGACGAGCGTTGGGATTTTGTCTGGAATGCCAATGTTCGGTTTGCCACAGTAGTAAATAATCTTGCTAGTAAATGTAAAGTAAACATAGACTATGTAGGATTAGAAGTAAACAAAGCAGAGGAAGATGTGTGGATTGACTTCCCTTGGGAAATATGGTGGACAGAATGAAAATAGTAAAAGAAGGTAGCAAGTGGAGCGGTGGCGGTGGTATGACTTTTCGAGTACTTCATACTGTTGAAATAGAAGGGCATACTTGGGTACATTATATTAAAAATAATGCTCCGGGAGATGAAAACAGAGAATATAGTTGCTATGTTGAAAGTTTTCTATCAAAATTTACGGAATTATCAGAATGACACAATTAAACGGATTTGTAGAAAAAGGTTGGGGACACGAATTAATTTGGGCCACTAATGACAAGTATTGCGGTAAACTTTTAAAGTTTAATAAAGATGCTAGGTTCAGTATGCACTTCCATGCTGAGAAGGACGAGTCTTGGTACATACTAGATGGAAGATTCCTTATCAAATTTATTGAAACTAAAGATGCTAGTTTACATGAAGTAGAGCTTAAAGCCGGTGAGGTATGGCGCAATCGCCCACTTCAACCTCATCAAGTTATCTGTCTAGAAGAAGGCACTATCATCGAAGTTAGTACTCCTGACTCTGTAGAAGACAACTATCGTGTGGGCAGAGGCGACAGTCAAAAATGAAAATACTAATAACTGGCTATAAAGGATTTATCGGTCAGAATATGGTTGATGCTCTTAAAGACGACCACGAGCTATCTTACTTCGAGTGGGGCGACGAACTTCCTAGTTTTGAAGGATTAGATTGGTGTATTCATCTTGGTGCCATTAGTAGTACCAATGAAAAAAACGTAGAAAAAGTGATGCGTCAAAATTATGATTTTAGTTGCTCAATACTATCGTTGTGTCAGTGCTACGGAGTAAATTTGCAATACGCTAGTTCGGCAAGTGTATACGGAATGGTATCTTCTTTTTTAGAAGATTCTCCGCCTAGCCCGCAAAGTCCGTATGCCTGGAGTAAGTATTTGTTTGACAGACATGTCAAGTCTCAAAAATTTAATAAAATAATTACACAAGGTTTTAGATATTTTAATGTATATGGTCCCCACGAAGACCATAAAGATCAATCTAGCCCTCATCATAAATTTACTCAACAGGCAAAGACAACAGGCATAATTAAACTATTTGAAAAATCAGAGAATTACCAAAGAGATTTTGTTCCTGTAGAAACATTAATTGATATACATAAGAAATTTTTAAATATAAAAGAATCGGGTATATGGAATGTGGGCACTGGATATACTACATCTTTTGAATCCGTTGCACGAGCAATCGCTAACAAATATAATGCTAGAGTAGAGTATATCCCCATGCCAGATGATATAAAAAATCAATATCAAAAATATACCTGCGCCGATTTAACTAACCTAAATAGAGTATTAAATGAAAACAGTAATGGTTAATGGCACGTTTGATATCTTGCACCCAGGACATGTTGCATTATTAAACACCGCACGTAGCTACGGCGATCACCTTATTGTAGCTATTGACACCGATCGCCGTGTTCGAGAACTTAAAGGTGAACAACGTCCTATTAATAATCAAAACGATCGCAGAATTATGCTGTCTAATCTTAAAGCAGTGGACATTGTGGAGTTATTTGATAGTAAAGAAGAACTAATTAGACTAATGGAACGATATCAACCAGATATCTACGTTAAAGGCAGCGATTGGAAACACGACACAAAATCTACAGCACATCAGTATTGCAAAGAAGTAATTTATTATGACAGAATCGAAGAATACTCTAGCACACGAATCATTGAAAGTATTATTAATCGGTGATAGTTGCACCGATAGATATAATATTGGTACAGTAGATAGACTAAGCCCTGAGGCACCGGTGCCTGTAATAAAAGTTGTAGACAGCTATGATTTATCAGGCATGGCAGCCAATGTATACGACAACTTAACTAATTTAAATTGTTGGATAGCGTTTATAACTAATAGAGAAAATATTGTTAAGACTCGATATATTGATTCTCGATCAGGGCAACATTTATTAAGAGTAGACGACGAACCTGTAATTGAACCGTGGGACGGCGACATAGGAAGCCAACCTTGGGAAACCTACGATGCTGTGGTTATTTCAGATTACAATAAAGGTTTCTTGACATATCAACATATTGAGCAAGTTATACGCAACTTCCAAGGGCCGGTGTTTATCGACACAAAGAAAACTGATCTTCGAAGATTCCAAGGTGCTTATGTTAAGATTAATAGTTTGGAAAATAGTCTAGCAACATCTTTACCAGATGATCTAATTGTCACATTGGGCAAACACGGAGCGAGATATAAAAATCAAATCTACCCAGCACCGACAATTGAAGTTTCGGATGTGTGTGGGGCCGGAGATACTTTCCTATCTTCATTGACTTACCAATATCTATTGACAAAAGATATAGAAAAAGCTATAATGTTTGCTAACATTGCGGCAAGTCTTACAGTACAGCACCGCGGTAATTACGCACCAACCTACGACGAGATTAGAATTGCCGGATATTGATTTAGATTTTTTGGATAGAACAAAAGCACTCGATATAATTAAGAATGTGCCTGCAACTATGGCTGGAGGCAAGCGTCATAACACAGGCGTATATTTTCAAAATATTCCAATTAACCCTCTAACTGGACAGGCTAGCATTGAATATAAACAAGCAGAAGATAGAGGATACTTTAAGATTGATTTTTTAAATGTGTCTGCTTATCAAGGTGTTAGAGACGAAGCCCATCTTAATCAGTTAATAACTACAGAGCCACTTTGGGATTTATTAGAACAGGATGAATTTACTGGCCTGTTGTTTCATGTTAATGGCCACGGCAGCATTTTACGTCAAATGAAACCTAAAAGTATATTAGAACTTGCCGCGGTTCTAGCTATGATACGTCCAGCAAAACGACATTTAATTGGCAAAAACTGGACAGAGGTTATGTCAGATGTTTGGGTTAAGCCCACATCAGATGAATATTTTTTTAAGAAAGCTCATGCGGTAGCCTATGCGCATGTAGTTGTAGTGCAGATGAATTTACTCTGCGAGCAGATTAGTTATGAATATTCCTAGGATTTCTAACTAACTGTATCGATTTGCGTTTGATACGTTTTTCTGCTATTTCACTTAAATTTACCACTGGTCCAAAAACCAGCTCAACATCTTTAGCATTAAAAGTTTTAATTGAGTATTTAAAAACTGACATTTCTTTTTTTAGAAAGATGTTGATAGGGATCTTACGATTACTTTCCCACCACCAAACTTCTCCCATTTCTAAAAGAATACGTTTTTCGTCATCACTTTTAATTGTTGCTATATCATAGATGCTGGCAATATAATTGTCAAAATTTATAATAATTCCCACATACTCTACGTCATTTGATTTTACACAGGACACAAAGGGATGGTTATCTTGAAAGGTATTAGGGATTGACATTATCGATAAATATAGGTATGCAAAGTTTACCAATCTATTTATACCAAAATAATCTTGACGTAATATTAGATTTGGATTCTACTCTAAGGGGAGTTAATCAAGTCATGTATCAGCGCGATCTAAAAATTCAAAAAGGTATTAAAAATAAAGTTAGGGTGCAGTTTAAAAACAGCGACCAAAAACGTATACACATATCAAACACACAGACATTTGTTTTTTCTATGTTCGATGCAATTAACCAACGATTGCTTATTGAAAAAAATCTAGAAGTATTAGAAGAAACTACCAGTACACGTGGGTTGGCCTTATTAACATTAAGTGAGAGCGATACTGCTGATTTGGATCGTAGCAGTTATCAATACACTATAAAAATATTAGATAGTGATGGATCTTACTTGCCTGTTTACTCTAACACCTATTACGGTATGGCCGGAACATTGTATCTAAACAATGACACTGTTCCTGTACTACAACCTAGTCAAGAAGTTAGTGTGTTCCAGAAAAGCTACAATGCCCAAACACAGTTGTGGGAGCATAAGAGCCGTGCTGTTCAGGCACATCCAGAGTTTAACGGCAATACAGCGTTGCATACTGTGGCAGTCTACCTAACCAACTATCGTGGAACAATAAGTTTCCAAGCTACCCTAAACAATACTCCAGACTATCTAGACAAGTTTGCCACATTAGAAACTAGAACATACAACGGTTTTACCGGCATTGACTATGTTAATTTTAATGGCGTTTACTCTTATGTACAGGTCATGCATGTTCCAAATGTAGCACCTGGCGAATCACAAAACGACAATCCTAATTTCTTCGGTTCAGTTGACAAATTCCTCTACAGAAGTTAAACTTAGTAGATGAACGAAATACAGACAGCAATACTAGCCCTCTTACCTGCTAATAGAAAAAATACTCCATCAGGTTGGACTAGTTTTAATGCTGTCTGTTGCCACCATAAGGGTGAGAAACGCGATGATCGCAAGCGTGGCGGCATTATGACCACCGGAGACGGGTTTACCTATCATTGCTTTAATTGTGGATTCAAAGCTGGATGGACTCCCGGTAAATTATTAAGTGTCAATACCAAACAGTTATTTCGTTGGGTGGGCATGTCAGAAAGCGATGTAGGAAAACTTGGGCTAGTTGCGCTACGATTGCAAGACGGGCGGGTAGATGTAAAGAAAGCCTTAAACTTTACACTAGAAGAAAAAGAATTGCCAGAGGGCAGTCTGCCGTTAATGGATTGGCTTGATGCTGAACTAACCGCAGATGAAGAACAAAAATTTGTAGAAGTTGTCGAATATGTACTCAGTAGGGGCATGGAACTTGATTGGTATAATTGGATGTGGGCACCCACTGCGGGCTATGCAGATCGTGTCATTATTCCATTCTATCAAGATAGAAAAATCGTAGGTTATACTGGTCGTAAGATAACATCAGGCAACCCTAAGTACCTAACGGATAGTCAAAGCGGATACGTATTCAATATTGATAGACAGCAAGACTGGAATAGAAAATATGTTATTGTGGTAGAAGGGCAGTTTGATGCCATTGCCATAGACGGGGTTGCTATCATGACCAATGAAGCCAACGATACTCAAATTGCAAGGATCAACGCCCTCGGCAAAGATGTTATTATGGTCCCAGATAGAGACAATCCAGGAAGCAAGATGATTAAATCAGCACTGGCAAACAAATGGGCTGTTAGCATGCCACCTTGGGGTGACAACATTAAAGATGTAGCAGATGCAGTCAGGCAATATGGTCGATTGTATACCTTATTCACAATCCTGCACTATCAAGAAACAAACGAGATAAAAATACAACTACTTAAGAAAAAACTAGAAAAGATGCCACATGAATAAACCAAATTACGACTACGAAGTTCAAAAACTATACATAGAAATGTTTTTGTCAGATGCTGAGACATTTATTCGATGTCAAAACATTTTTGATCATGAAAACTTTGATCAAAGATTACAAACAGCCGCAGAGTTTATAACCAATTATGTAGACGAATATAAGGTCATGCCCGAGGGACAGATTGTCAATGCTTCCTGTCGCACTGACTTTAACCCGGCACCCCTGCCTAAAGAGAACTACGATTGGCTCATGAATGAGTTTGAAAATTTTAGTAGACACAAAGGACTTGAGCGTGCTATTTTATCTAGTGCTGACTTGTTAGAAAAGGGAGACTACGGTCCAGTTGAAAAGCTGATCAAGGATGCTATCCAGATCAGTTTAAACAAAGATATGGGTACAGATTACTTTGAAGATCCTAGAGCTCGACTAACCGCACTCAAAGATGGCAATGGTCAGATTAGTACAGGATGGCCTAGTATTGATAAGAAACTTTATGGCGGATTTAATCGCGGTGAGTTGAATATCTTTTGTGCAGGTTCGGGTGGCGGTAAGTCATTGTTCTTAGCCAACATGGGCGTAAACTGGGCACAGCAAGGACTTAATGTATTGTATCTAACTTTTGAACTTTCAGAGGGTTTGGTTAGTATGCGTTTAGATTCTATGATGACAGGAATTACAACTCGTGAAATTTTTAGAAACATTGATGAAGTAGAATTAAAAGTCAAAATGTTGGGCAAGAAGGCAGGAAACCTACAAGTTAAGTATATGCCCTCAGGAAAAAATTGCAACGATATTCGAGCCTATTTAAAGGAATATCAGGTCAAAAAAGGCGTAAAACCAGACGTTATTTTAATAGATTACCTCGATTTAATGATGCCTTTGTCAGTGAAGGTATCGCCCAGCGATTTGTTTGTTAAAGACAAATATGTATCAGAAGAGATTAGAAATTTGGCTATGGAAACACAATGTATAACTGTGACAGCGTCACAATTAAACCGTTCAGCAGTCGAAGAAATTGAGTTTGATCACAGCCATATTTCGGGCGGATTATCAAAGATTATGACAGCAGATAATGTCATTGGTATCTTTACTAGCCGTGCTATGAAGGAACGTGGTCGTTATCAAATCCAGTTTATGAAGACACGTTCAAGTAGTGGTGTTGGACAAAAAGTTGATCTAGAATTTAATGTAGATACTCTGCGTATTACAGATCTAGGTGAGGAAGAACAAGAAAGCAGTTTGGGTCAACAGCGCAGTCAGAACGGAGGTGGTTCAATTTACCAAGGGTTAAAAAGGACCAGCAGTGTGACTAGCACAGAAGAGACAGCAACAACTAGCACTACCTGGGAAAGAGCTAATCCTAAAGAAGGGTTTGATTTATCCAAGACAAAGACTAAAGCAGGCTCTGGGCCAATGATTCGCAATATGATGTCTACTATTGCTAACCTAAATCCTGAAAAAGATTAAAACCAATTGTTGACCTGTATTCGGGCACTGTGTTCCAGTACCGAATACCATTGGGTATCTTCCTCTTCGTCGAATACGTTTTCTATTGTCGACGGAGCAATTTCCCAACGATGCATAATATCTTTGGGTTTCTTGACGGATAGTTGTTTCTCTAGTATGCCGCCTTCCCACATCCAAATACCTGCGCAGGCTCTAAAATAGCCAGGTCCTTCACCGTTGCTGATAGCACTGAGTATGGAAATATCGTTAGTCACACCAATTTCTTTGTTGATCTTAATTGTACTCATACCCTGCCAATCTAAGCTGTGTACCACATGTACTTTACCGGTGGCTACATTCCCCCCGTGATACATAGGATCGGCCCCTTCGTACCACATGCCTACGCCATGGGCAACATCTGATAGATCTATCTCTTTCATGCGATGATTGATCTGCACACCTACAGACATTTGATCAGTGTGACTTAATAATAGTATAACTCCGCCATATAAGCTATCTCTGGGGTTTTTAGGGTTTGCTACCAGCAGTTGCCCTTGGTATTTCTTTTGTCTCATATAAGCTATTTAATACGATAAATATTTAATATGAACTTTTTGGAATTTGCTCAACCCGTCGAACAACACAATCGACTTAATCCTAAACTGTGGGACAACCACCAACTGCGCCCTGAAGTTAGTCTAGCTCTAGTACGCATTGCCCGCGACTTTAAAGAGTTTATCGAGGTGCCGTTTAAAGTTGTAGACATACAAATCACCGGCGGTAATGCTAACTTTACCTATACTGATCATTCGGACATAGATCTACACCTAATCGCTGACTTTGATTCAGTGAGCTGTGATCGTGAGGCCGCAGAGTTATTCGACAGCAAACGATTATTGTATAAACGCGAATATCACGTCGATGTCCGCGGGATTCCTGTAGAAGTTTATGTAGAAAATAGCCGACACCCTGCCGTCAGTGCAGGCGCATACAGTTTACTCAAAGATGCGTGGGTTCGTCAACCCAATGCCGATGTTCCGGACTACGATCGAGAACAAGTAGAAAAATGGGTAGATATATGGCATAAGGTTATCAAAACGGCCACAAAGACTGGCGATCTTAGTGCTTGCCGTACCGCCCTAAAAATGCTACGTCACTATCGGAAATTAGGTTTAAAGACCGAACATGGCGAATTTAGTATACCAAATCTAGTTTACAAGAGTCTACGCAATGATGAAACTATCAAGGGAATACAGACCTTAATAGATCAACTTCATAGTCAAGATCTTAGTTTAAATCAAGGATAAAGATAGTTAACTGTGTCCGAGTTAACACGGAATACATCAGCACCATTTTTCAAATGAAAACGTCTAGCCATTTCAGTGGGTGGACTTAGTGTGACATAGGTATTAATGTTTTTGCGATTGTCCTTGATCCAAGCACATGCGGCAATAATTAAATCTCGGCCAGCTCCAGTCTGATAACTCCAAATAGTATAAAACACGGCAACATTAGGAACTACAGCAGGCTCACGGAACAAGGCATAGACGTCCTCAGGTATACTTTCACGATAAGCCGCACAGACTGCCGCAATGGGTCTAGCTTCACTGTCTAATAATACAAATATCTCAGCGGAATTGCTAACACGGAACTCCAGGGGAATTTCAGGCCGTACTGGATCATCCGCAACGACACGACAAAGCTCGTCGTCGATATTTGTTATGCGGTGTAGCAAGTTTTAACTCCTGGGGATGTGTACTCTTAATTATCATTAGTGTTAATTTTTCAGGCTCAAATAGAGCTAAGTAGTATTATGACAGAAATTTTATACATCTTAATAATGACGCACATTACCATAGTCTGCGTCACACTGTACCTACACAGAAACCAAGCACATAGAGGAATAGAATTCCACCCGATTTTAAGCCACTTTATGCGGTTGTGGTTATGGTTAACTACCGGAATGACTACCAAGCAATGGGTAGCAGTGCATCGTAAACATCATCAAAATACCGATGTTGAAGGCGACCCACATAGCCCGCACGTATTTGGTATTTGGAATTTGGTGTTTGGCGGTGTCAAATATTATAATCAAGCGGGCAGTGATGCGACTATGATTATGAAATACGGAATGGGTACTCCCAAAGACTGGATTGAACGTAAACTTTATACACCTCATCATCGACTGGGCATTCTTGTAATGTTGGCCATAGACTTACTATTGTTTGGTTGGTGGGGTTTTATAGTGTGGGGTGTTCAGATGATTTGGATACCATTCTGGGCCGCTGGATTCATCAACGGCATTGGACACTGGTGGGGATATCGCAATGGCGAAACCAAAGACCATAGTCGCAATGTAAGTCCATGGGGTATCTTAATTGGAGGCGAAGAACTGCACAACAATCACCACTTAGATCCAGCCAACCCTAAACTAAGTCGTAGGTGGTTTGAGTTTGACATCGGCTGGATGTGGTTTAAAATCTTTGAGTTTGTTAAACTTGCTAAGGTAAGATAATTACTCTTCGGGTCGTTTAAACCAATAGTATTTTTGTAATTCCCGCATTACAGCATCTACTGTCATGTTATTTTCTTTGGCGGCAAGTTCTGCAAAGTCCATATAACGATATAGATAATCGTTGTTGCTTTGTTGCCATTGTTGATACATTGATTGTAGATGATGTTCCCACATAATTATTTGTTGGCCAATGGATTATCAATAGCTTTTTGTATTTTGCTGTCAACTTCTCGCTTTAGTGTCTCAACTTCTCTATTGATTTCTCTGCGAGCCGCAGTGAATTCTGAATTAATTTCTTTGCGTGTTGCTTCCATGTCTCTGCGAATTGCATTGGCTTCGTTTCTTGCTCGCTCTAGATCTTCACGCACCGCCTTACGCATGTCACGCATTTCACTTTCAGTTTCACGCTGTGCAGTTTTTACACTACGTTCAACTTGTTCAGTGACAGTCTCATTACGGCGAATATCATTCTTTAAGTCTGTTTTAATATCGCGGGTATAGTCTGCACCTTTTTGACTATTTTCTTCGATAACTGCTAGTCGCTTGTCAAATCCACTCAAATCAGGTGCCGCGTATTCGGCAATCTTTTTCTTCATGCCCACATAGTCTTTGTAAACTTCAAAGGTTCCATATAGTCCGCCCAGTACTGAACTTACAATAGTAAATGCTACCATTAGTTTAGCAGGGGTAAATTCATAGCCACCAATACTGATAACAGTATCCTTGCTGGCATACTTCTTTGCGGCTGCCTCTAGTTCATCAACTTTGGCGTTTACGTCTTTAATTTCTTCTGTCATTTTAGTCTCCTAATATTAATTCCAGCCCTGTGGCCATTTTGAATTGTTTGTTTTTTGATCAGCTAACATTCTGATCCATTCTTTCTTTACTGATAGATCATGCTTCATGCGAGCTAGTTGATCCATTGAGTTATCGTAATAAAATATATAGTAAAATGGAATACCAAATCCAACGCCTAACATAAAATAAGCAATATAATCCATATTAATTTCCTAACTTAAACTGCTGATCAACCATTTCTTGATGTAGTCTGTCGCTACCCCTAGTTAACCCTCGCAACACTCGCTCATTGTCAACTGTACGTTGATTCTTATAAACTTCTTTTGGCTCATAGAATGATGCATCTTTTAATATAAATGAATAAGCATTAAATCCAGTAGGTACGCTGGCTATTGAAGCAATATCAACGCTACCTGCTAGTTCATTTGGCAATACATTTCTATTGACTGCGCTAGTCTGAGATTGTATGTTTTCCTGCATCATTTCAAACTTCTGTTGCATCATCATTTCTGATAAAGGATTACCAGGTTTACCTATACCTCCAAAACTAGCCACCTGTACCTGCGGTGTTTCGACGTCCATGGCACGTTCTTGTAATCGTGGTTGATATACCGGTGCAGATTGTGTAGGTGCTGGTGTCATACTAGACAAATTAATTGAACCTAAAGGATTATAGATAAATGGATTACGACCAATAGTCAACCCTGTACCACTGCTGGCCTGCTGTTGTGTCTCCACAGGCGCCGGAGGAGTAGGCTTTAACATAGTGACTGCGGTTGATTGTGTGTCTTGTTGCTGTACCGTTGCAGAATATGTCAATGAGTTAGTTTGAATAGGTTGCGTACTATTAACAGTTGGTTGTACCTGTTGTATTTCTTTTTGTAGGGGAGCAGGTGCTTGAACAAAATTTACAGACGATTGATTCTGTACCTGTTGTACTTCTTGCTGTGTTTGTTGAGTCTGTTGTACATATCTACCAGATTGTTGCTGTTGTGAGCCGGACTGCTGTTGTTGAGGACTTTGACTTGCTTGTACTAAGGATTGAACACTGGCCTGTGTTGACTGACTGGAAAACTGTGCGGCTGCTGTGGCACTATTAGCACTCATATCTTGATTCATAGCAACTGCGGCATTACTTGTGGCAGTTGCACTTTGTACAGCATTGTCAAATGCCTTGGCGGCTTGTTGTACGGCCGCGGCCTGTACTGCTTGGTCTTTGGCCTGTGCTGATTTAACCACACTCATTGCTAGTTTACTAGGACCGCCGCCTCCACCACTACCGCCCTGTTGTGGTCCAGAACTCTGTTGTGGTGCACTGGCTGTTGCTGTCTGTGGAGGACCGCCAGCAGGTTGTGGACTTGTAGGTGCAGGGCCTGCTTGAGTTGGACTTGGCTGTGACGGATTGTCTTGTGCTACACCAGGATTCTGATTTTGATCTTGCGCAGGACTTGGACTTGATTGAGCCTGTTGAGGTGAAGATTGTGCTTGGGCAGGACTAGATTGTGCCTGTGCAGGAGCTGCCTCAGCAGGTGACATTTGTGCTGTTGCCGGTGCAGGAGCTGCCGGAGCACTTGCACTAGCAACTGTTGATCCTAATAACATATTTTTAGCATAAGCAACTGCATATCCAGAACAGGATGCATTGTATAAAGGATTAGTGACACACGGGTCAGCAGTATAAATTAACGTTGCTGAAAAATTACCTATAGATGATCCTGTACCCGATGTACTACCTGTTAAACTAAATCTACCTAATCCAGTTTGATTCAAACTGGTTGGCAACAAATACTTTCCACTAACCGATCCACTATCGCCATCTCCAGTCAATGCATAGCTCTTTGAAAATATTGTACCGGAATCGCTGCCAGTTAGTCGTGCAGTGGCATTTACCTGTGCAGGAATATTCATATACCAACTGCACGAACCGTCTTGATTAGTGGCTGTACATCCTGACCAGCTTTGACCAATGTTGTAATCAAATCCATAATTAATGCCGTGTACTGTGGCGCCAATGCCGCCATTTTTTAATGCTGTATTAATAGCCACTGATTGAGTTAGGGCATTTGACCATACACTAGAGTTGAAAACATTATTACCGGTTGTGACTGTATTAAATCCGGCACAACTAGGGCTGTAAGCAATATTGGTAGCACACGGATCAACACGATACTTTAAACTAAAACTGACATTATAAATTTCCGGGCCATATGGACCAACCCAAAAATTATTATCTCGACCAACAAACCCGACTTGTGCATTACTGTAGTTTGAAGCCGCTACGGGATTGGCAAATGTTTCACTGAAGTTAAAGTTAGTCCAGTTGTATTTTCTGTTTGTTTCATTTGTATAATCATACGTTGCGGCAACACCGCCGGCGGCATTGTAAAACTTAACGTAAGCACTTAGGTAATCCTGAGCTCCGTTGTCCCAACCATTACCATTTTTAGCACGAAATCCAAAATTGAATCCGCTGAGTTGTACACCGGCACCGCCTGCTTCCAGTGCTCGGTTTATATTGACAATTTGATTTAAGTCTGTAGTACCATAACTGAAATTTATTACACCGTAGCCGTTGGCATTGACTCGTGGCTGAGATCCACAATAGCCTGGGTCGCCACCACGCCAGCAGGTCAGTGATCCACCGAACTGTCCTACGTTATTCCAATTGCCGGTCGTGGTAGTGGGTGTGCCGGTAAAGTTTATCAAATTACCAGTAGTCGAATCTACCTGAGCATTACTTGAAAGCGTTATGAATGAGAACGCCAAGCAAAGCGCCAAAGCCAACTTTCTTATAAGTTTCATCTAGTTTTTCCTCTTCTACTTTTGGTAGTTTTTCTGGATTAGATTCCCATGCAGCCTTGGCCTGCTCGCCAATCTTACCTTCGTATGGACAAGGTGTGCCTGCTGCCAACATAGCATCAAATACCCTACGGTCTTGACACATAGTGGCCACAGCGGCAACTTTCATACCCATATCGTAGAGTGTTTTAGATAACTTTAATCGTTCACAATTCATATCACGTGTAGTGCTACCTGCCCCAACACCAAAGATCTGTGTTTGTACTGATCCGCTGGTGCCTGTTGAGCATAGGTCAGCATTGCCACCACTCATCATAGCAGGAGCAACTGCTGTTGGAGGAGGTTGAATAACTTTTTGTGTTATAACAGTTTCATTGATATTTCTATTTGTCATTTCACCGCTATTAATGTTTTGGTTAACGTTGGTATTAGCATTAGTGCTGGTACTAGAGTTGGTATTATTGTTGTTGTTAGTCATTGTACCCGTGTTGGTATTTTGATTAATGTTGGTCATTGTACCTGAATTAATATTGTTATTGGTATTTGTACTATTTGTTGTAGCCGTGGTATTGTTGATATTACGGTTGGTCATGTCACCAGTGTTAACATTGTTATTAGTGTTGGTACTTGTACTGGTATTGACATTGTTATTATTGTTGGTCATTGTACCATACTGATAGTTTGTGTTGGTACTGGTAGACGTATTAACGTTGTTATTGTTGTTGGTATTAACGCTGGTACTAGAGCTGGTACTGGCATTGTTGTTGTTATAGGTCATTGTACCACTGTTAACATTGTTGTTGTTATTGGTATTTGTGCTGGAACTAGTGCTGGTGTTAACGTTATTGTTGTTAAATGTCTGTGTACCACTATTGATGTTGTTATTAGTATTAACATTGGTACTGGCGCTAGTACTGGCATTGTTGTTGTTATAGGTCATTGTGCCTGTGTTAACATTATTATTAGTATTAACTGATGTACTGCTACTAGTACTGGTATTAACATTGTTATTGTTGTTGGTCATTGTACCACTATTGACATTGTTGTTGTTGAATGTCTGTGTACCACTGTTAACATTGTTGTTGTTATTGGTATAGGTCACTGAGCCGCTCATAACATTGTTGTTGTTATTGTTGTTGGTCAAGGTGCCCGAATTAACATTGTTGTTGTTATTGGTATTAGTCGTGCCACCGGTCAAATTGGTGTTGTTATTTGTGGTCACTGTACCCGAATTGACATTGTTGGTATTGATCGTACTAACACTGTTAGAGGTACTGTTGGTATCAACCAAGGATTTGCTGTCATAGCCCCCTTGATTGATCACTGTGGCAGTGCCTGTAGCGGTGCCACCACTGGATCCTGATGTACCTGTGGTAGTGGTCTGTGCCAGGGCCGCGCCAGATAACACCAAGGCAGCAACGACAGAGATAATTTTCTTGAACATAGATTCCTCCTAGAATAGAGACTTTACATCAATATTTAAAGGTAAAAATGCAGGAATTAAACTACTAGTTTATCAAGCCAAACAGAATTCTTTTGGCATCATCAAAATAAACACCTCCCGTGTCCCGACAATGCAGTGTCAGTACCACACGAGTATTATCCGACTGAGTGTTGTCAAAATCGTGGAATATATCAGTGTTGAACAGGATACACTCGTTGGCCTGAGCGGTCATTGTTTTAAGGGGAACATGATGTTGTTTGACAAAACCCCGGCACTCTCGAGAAGTATTAGAGGGCAAATTATCAATAGGGTAGTGTTTGAGATCCTCGTCGCTGTACCAACTGGTTTCACACAGCTGATCCAATATGGTCACAGTGTAGTTTATGCTGATGCGATTATCAAGTCCATCCTTGTGCGCCCTATAGTAGCGGCCACCTGCGGTTATAAACAAGCTGACTCGATCACGCTGGAAGTCCAAAACTCCAGAAGCAGGCACCCGACTCAGCAGTTGATCAGCATCAGCTAGGGCCAACTTGTGATGTACAAACTGGCCCGGGGAGATCTGTGTATCGGGTATACGACTGCGACAAAAATCAATGACGTCCTCAATGCCTGGGTGGGTAAATCGAATGTAGTAGGGACTAGAGTCTTCTATGATAGTATACTGGCTCATGGAGATATTTATCGGGGCAGGGTAGGAGCTTAGGGCCCAAAGCGAAGCGCGAAGCGCAAAAAATTTGCAAGAATTTTTCCCATCAATTAACCACAGAGTTAATTATCTATTAACCAGAGTTAACTCAGTATACTCATCTTGTAGGTTCAATCGCTGTGTCCAGGGCATGAAAGTATAGGCCTCACCCATGAAGTGTATCTGCGTGAGATCCGCAACCTGATACTTGATGCCAGGATTCTTGACCCAGGTGTCATAGTTGCCCTGATCTCTGGTCATGAGTTTAGATGTTATGCCAAACTGATGTTTGTGCATCTGAGTAAAGTTTTCGGAGTTTGAAACTCGAACTGTTTCTCCACCAATACAGGGTTCTATCAACTCTGAAAAGAATCTTCCATACTGGTCACCTCGATAGTGTATACCATCTGTAGGTGTATGTCCTAGGGTAGTATAAGTACCAGAATCAACATAGTCGTAGAAAGCTGAAGCAAAGCGTATTGGTCCCTGAGGCTCCAAAAAGCCCACAAACTCACGATTGAACAAATGTATGATTCTATTGCGTGTGGCGATATCCCCGGCAAATGGATAGGTATGATTATAGGCACCTTGACGAGCTTCTGCGGCTGGTGGACTGGCCCATAATGTAGCTGAATTAAGCTCATACAAGTTAACAGCATGTCCTATGGCACGATACAGAGCCAGTGCAGATGACTGTACATACTGCTCGGGTGGTAGATTGTATCTGGGTAGTTGTCGCCAATAGTGCGCACGTATGTCAATTTCACCCAAACAAACTACTAGATCCATGCCCTTGCAATTGGTCAACCATGGATCTAACTTGGTCCATAATTCACTGCCAAAATTGACAAACTCACGAGCAGTGGGTACAATGCCACCACTGTTAAAGTACTGTGCTCCGGCAACGTGACTTAGTTGCTCACCATGACTGTCGCCAATGACTAGAAAATTACTCATACAGATATTTATGCAATAACAGCGTGGTTAACCCATGGTCTATACGCAGTCAAAAAAATTGTGCGTAAAAATTTTTAATCACCAAAATACATTGACAGCCTAGTTTTTACAGTGTATACTGATGACTATGTACTTAAACTTAACCAACGCTAGCCCACAGCATAGAGGCACCAAATTAGCCATTGAACGCAGTCTAGTAGTGACTGCACACACTAGTCTAGTGACCAGAGACGATGGCATATCAGAAACAGTGACATTCCTATTTTGCCCACCACACGGCACATGGGAAGTACAAGAAAGCTTTGATCAGGTATTAAAGCAGTTAAACAAGGTGTAAACAGCCCGAGGGGCCGGTCTATACTAGCCCTAAAAATCTGCCGCGCAAAATAAAATAGAGTTGGAGATCTCGGACCCCCCTGGTTTTACTCTAACACTGACTTTTTACGGGGGATTTTTTATGGGGATTTTGAGAGAAAGTTTGGCATGCTTGCTGTTGTAAAAATACAACAGTTTGCATATACACCTGACCCACCCCCCTCAGAGATTGACCTCAGTGTCTCGGGGATGGCCCTTGGCTTCTCTAAGATTCTGTGCCTCAACAAGGCATGCTTGTGCTTTGACCAGTAGCTGTTTGGCCTCGTTCATACCTGAGTTGAAGCCATCGTATCTACCCAAGGTGTCAGCGGCCCAGAACAAGGCTAGGAAGCACCAGAACTCTGCTGTGGCTACGTGGAACCCTAGCACACTACATAGTGTGCCCAGGGTTGTGAACAGTGCTATGCGAGCCAGCATTATGTACGACGCATACAAGTAGTACGTGCCATAGCCATCCATGTAGCAGGGAATGCCTTACGCAAGTCTGCTACCTTGAGTACCATGCGCAGGCTCAGCTCTCTCAGCTTGCCAGCATTGCTGACTATGAAGTCTACTACTTCATCCTTCTGTATGGGTTCGAACTCATAGGCGTCCAACATACCATCGCCCACGATCTGTTTAATGCGCAAGATCTTCTCACGGTCTGTGTCCATCTGCAAGTCGATGTAGTGGCAACGTGACTCTAGTGCATCTAAGTGATCTCTCAGTCGCTTGCTCTTAACGTGCTCAAACTTAATGTTAGTGATAAAGATAGCCGCACCCTTGAACTCAAAGCGGTCCGGAATGCCTTCTGAGCGCAACAGTCTGCTGTCAGTGTTCCAAGCAATGAAACGCTTCTTTGAACTGTCCAAGGCACCCTTGAGAATGTTCAAGCTCAGGTCTTCCATCAAGATTGAGTCACAGTCATCAAATACTAGAACGTTCTTAGCATCTGAGAACTCGTATAACTTAGCATAGAGACCCAGTGCTGACATAGCACCCTTGACTACCTCATATCTGGGCTTACGCTCGCCTAAGGTGTCAAACAAGCCGTCCTTTTGTAGCACTTCTTCTACGCCAAAGGATTTACCAACGCCGGGTGGGCCTGATACGATCATAGCACGGACATCACCTGACTTGACTGCCTTGGTCATGTCTGTCAATATGGTAAAACGCTCTCTGAGACGTGCCAAGATCTCGTCGTCTGTTTCCTGTGCCACTGCCTTTTGTGTTGCTTTGATAGCGTCTGTGTCAAACTCTAACACAGAGATGTTCTTCATGTTCTTAACTGCCATTTTTCGTCCTTTAGTGTAGTGAAGTCATTATTATACAGCGTTTTTGTTGAGTTGTCAAGTCACTGACAAACTCTTTGGATCAGCGGTTGTCCAAATTGATTGTAGCCCACAACTTGATCAAAACATTGAGGTCTCTGTTGCACCATCCAAGGTTGAACACCGTAGGCGCCATTGTATTGTGGATAACGTGCATCGTTCCACTGTGGGCCTTGGCTGTATATAACAGCTGGTGCTCGCTGTGTATTTTGGATCAACAAGGTAGCCGCAATGCCTGCCAATGCACCTTGCTCACGTGGGCCCCAAGCCTGGGCTTGAGAGGCTACTGTGGACATAATTGCTAGGGCTATTAAAACTTTTCTCATTTGCGGCTCCTTGTTAGTGTATGTATGTATTATAACACTGTTTTACCAGAATGTCAACCTCTTTCAGTGACATCTTTCAGTGACATCTTTGAACACGCGGTATCCATAGCGTGTCAGCTTTTCAATGGCACCCTGTATCTCTTGTGCTGTCTTCTCAAAGTCCTCGAGGCACTTCTTAGCTTCTTTGATAGTCTCTGCTGTGACTTCTAAGCCTGAGAAGTGACGCACTACATAGTATCTCTCACGGTCATAGAACTCGTTGGCTTCCTCAACAATGAGTTGGTAAGTGCCAAAAGTCTTGTATACAAAAATCTCGCTTTGCTTGACCATAATATGCTCCTAGTGTGTTAGTGTGTATGTATTATAACAGGGTTTTGATAACCTGTCAACCCTTAGGGTCTTTAGCTAGCCCGCACACGTTGTGCCACTGCCTCGAGCTTTTTATCGTTAGTGTTCACTAACATATAAGTCTCGTACTCTACCATGTCAAAACGCTGGAAAGCAAACTCTATGCCCTGTGCTTTAAGAACTCGGTTAACTTCTACCAGGGTAGCTTCTGCCACTGCAATGCCCACACGGACGTCAATGTCTTCTACGTCCTCAAACTGGGCTTTCTCCAGGATGTCTTCTATGTTGCTAGGGCTGTCCAGGACTAGGAACTTGCGGAGCTTCTTGTTAAGAGCTTCGTTGCAAAAGTCCTCTAGGTGGTCGCCTAGTGCGTTGCTGTCTATGTCTTTAAGTGTCTTAGCCATTTTGTGCCCCTTTGTGTTAGTGTGTATGTATTATAGCAAGGTTTTACCACTTTGTCAACTAAAGACCCTACTGTGTGTAGGGTCGTTGTTTTTATGCAACATTGTCCTCTATTGCTTGCGACAATACGCTAATAGCTTCTTGTATAGCGTCGTCGTCTAAGTCGGTTAATGCTTGCAGTTGTGCTAATGCACTGTACAATTTAGCTTGTGCTTCTGACATTGTTTAGTTCCCTTAAAAACTTATTATAGCAAAGTTTTACCAAACTGTCAACAAAAGCCCCTACAGCATGTAGGGTTTTAGAACCTGTTGGGCCAACTCCACATCGGCTATGTCATCGAAGGTAGCCGCAATGATCATCTCTTTGACAATGTAGCCTTGTACCCCAAAGGCACGGAGAACCACATTGACTTCTCGCTGGCTTTGGCATGACCACAAGAGATCTGCGATGCGTCTCTGTTCGTCGGTTTTGAATTTGATTTGGATGTCCATGTTAGCTCCTTAGGTTATGACCACTACACGACGCACGGTGCCTTCATCGCTGTCGTCTTCGATGAGCTTGTCCATCTGGTGGTAGTCACTGTAGGCCACTATACCGTCAAAGACTTGACAGACTGCAGGGGCAACCTCTGTACGCCAGTAGTCACCATACCCATAGGCAAAGTGTACATCGGCTTCTTGGTTGAAGCGGCTCAACATCTCTACAAGTTCTGAAACTTTCATATCAATACTCCTTCTTATCGCCATTGGCTTCGTTGTTGGTATAGCCTGCGGTGTAGGCCACAATCTCTCGGGCTGTCATCTGTGACAACTCGATCTTGGGTGAGTTGTATGTGTCACCTACAAAGTAGTGGGGGTTGTAGTCACGACCGTAGTAGCTGTCGGCTGTGCCGCGATCGTATGGGCCACCGTGGCGCTCATCATAATAACCGTGTTGTGTTAGTGCTTCTAGCATCGTTGCTCCTTGTTAGTGTATGTCGCTATTATAGCAAGGTTTTACCAAACTGTCAACCCCTAACTACATCAAAGATTGAATTCTGTAGTTCGCTGACTTCATCGTTTGCGACATAGAAGTCTGTGCGTGGATCCCAGTACTCTCCGGCCTTGGGATCATAGTACAGGACTCGTCCATTGGGGTAGTGGAAAGGACCCTCTAAGCCCTTGCGGGCTTCGTAGGCTTGATTGTGTTTGAAAACAGTATAGCTCATTTGGATGTGCCCAGGTAAGCGGCATAGCAGGCCAACATGCCCAAGACCGCAATCACTAGACTGCTTACCAGTTGCTCGGTAGTCTCTGACAGTTCAACGCCGCCTGCACCGCCGAACACTAGGATAGCGCCTGCGATTGCCACGATGTTTGCTTGGATTGTATTCATAGTCTGCTCCTTGTTGCGATAGTGTATTATAGCAAGGTTTTACCAATTAGTCAACCTTTTGGAAAGTCCTTCCTTTTAGGTCGAGTTTCAAGGGCTTGCTGAACTTGATGACCCGGTCTGTACCTCGTGGCACATAAGCCACAGCCGTAGCACTTCTACCTTCAGGGGTGCCCTTAAAGATGTAGACATGATTGCCGCCTTGGCCATCTGTAAATTCTGTGGTCTCTTGTAAGATTACCATACTATCTCCTTGATGCGAGCTCTGCCCTACGAGCCATTAACCTACCCAGGCCGCAGTTAGGATCTGTATGATCTAAATCATAGAAAGCCCATATCCGCATCATCTGCGTTTCGATTAGGTCTGGGGTGTTGGTAAAAGCCCACATGCGCATTACCATGCTATCTCCTTAGAACCGTAGCGGATCTTGCCTTCGT
>Ga0209191_1000053_pt1 | contig 92404 bp, 99 predicted proteins | sample S_130626_EF_Meta_FD_187320 | JGI IMG/M metagenome (GOLD analysis project Ga0209191, IMG submission 187320) | Freshwater microbial communities from Lake Simoncouche, Canada to study carbon cycling - S_130626_EF_MetaG (SPAdes) (version 2) | ecosystem: Environmental > Aquatic > Freshwater > Lake ...
AACAAGATCAGAACTTCAAGAATCTGAGAAAAAATATGCAGCTGCTAAAACTGATGAAGAAAAGAAATCAGCACTAGAATCACTTGCTGCTGCACAAACACGTCTAGAAACTGCTAAGAAAGAAAAAGAAGAAGCTGATAAAAATGCCAGCAAACTTAAATCAGCTCCTGGGACAGCAGGAGGCGGAGGTGGCGGAAAAACTTCAGCAGGAGGCGGAGGCGGAGGCGGAGGCGCCGGAAAAACTTCAGCAGGAGGTGGTGGAGCTGGTGGTGGATCAGCAGGTGCTGCATCATCGTCTGGAGGTGGTGGAGGTGGTGGTGGAGGTTCTGCCAGTGGAGATCTAAGTAGTCCAAAATTACCAGCTGTTGGTGACAAACAACCAACTGGAGCATCACCAGAAGGCATGCAGGCCGATGTTGGCGACCTATCAAAATATCTAAAACTTCAGCCAGGAGTAAATCTACAGGGTCTAGAACCTGGAGTTCAAAAGCGGCTTGCTGGGATGGCATCGGAATATTTCAGCACCACCGGACAAAAAATACAGATCAATACTGCCTATAGAGATTCAAAAGAACAGGCGGAATTATTTAAAAAATACGGATCGCCAAGAGCAGCTCCTCCGGGACGCAGCAAACACGAAGTTGGCCTGGCTTTTGATATAAATTCTGCAGATGCCAACAAAGCAGTAGGTCTAGGACTATTTGAAAAATTTGGTTTTGCTCGACCTGTAAGTGCAGAAGCATGGCACATAGAAGCCAAAGAAGCACGAGGTGGTTCTCCTGACAATCCAGCAGCGCCTGGCAAAGACGTGATGGTTGCAGGCGCGGGCGGCAAAGCAACATCACCTGATTCAGGCAAACCCTCAGCAAAAAATGGAGGAATTATCAAAGGTCCTATGGGCGGCTTTGATGCTGAATTGCATGGTGCTGAAGCTGTAGTTCCGTTGCCCGATGGCAAGAAAATTCCTGTGACTTTCAGTAATCTAGGAAAAGATGTACTAGATCAATTGAGCCAACAAGCTGGATTTGACCCTGCGTCATATCTCAATGACGTTCAAAATTCTGTAACAGCAGGTGCCGGCCCTTCAGTACAAATGCCAGACTATAAGTCTGTTATGGATAATGTTACCAGTGGCGTTTCAGGATTAGAAGCCAATGCCAAACAAAAAACAGATTTGAGTATGTCAAAACAAGAATCTACTCCTGCAACAGAAGTCAGTGATCCCGGTAAACAATCACTTGGTCAAGAAGGCGCAGTATCATTGCTATCTTCGTTAAATAACAAGATGGATCAACTAATATCTATCAATGGTCAGTTAGCCAACATCAATAATGATCAACTGCGTGTACAAAAAGGATTTAGTTTTGGCGATATGTTTAAATCACCTGTATAATTTGGAAAAACAATGAGCTGGAAAAAGTATTTTACCCCAATAAAAATAGAAAATCAAACAGGCTCTATGAGTCCCATTGGCGGCGGACGACCAGGTCCTGCTCGTGCAAACTATTCTAGTTTTTTACCTGACGTTTATGCAGGAAGTCCCAATCGTGTTGAACGATATATGCAGTATGATACCATGGACATGGATTCAGAAGTCAATGCTGCACTGGACATACTTGCAGAATTCTGCACACAAAAAGACAAAGAAAATGCCACACCATTTCATTTTTACTTCAAAGGCAAACCTACTTCAACAGAAGTAAAATTACTAAAAGACAGCTTACAAAAGTGGACCAAACAACAACAATTTGAAACAAGAATATTTCGAATTGTACGCAACACATTCAAGTACGGCGATTGTTTTTTTGTTAGGGATCCTCAAACCCAAAAATGGCTTTTTGTGGATGCAGCCAAAGTTACAAAAATTATTGTCAATGAAAGTGAAGGTAAGATACCTGAACAATATGTGATCAAAGACATTAATTTTAATTTTAAAGAATTAATTGCAACCACTCCTCACAACACAACCAATACCGCGCCCAGCGGTACCAGCAGCTATTCTAGCGGTGGCGGACTAGGACGTGGCATGGTTGGGGCAGCATCACAATCACCGGGCACTAGATTTCATAATCAAACCAATGAAGTCACAGTAGATGCTAAACACGTGGTACATATCACACTCAGTGAAGGTTTGGACAACAACTATCCTTTTGGCAACAGCTTGTTAGAATCAGTATTTAAAGTCTACAAGCAGAAAGAATTGCTTGAAGATGCTATCATTATCTATCGTATACAACGTGCTCCAGAAAGACGTATTTTCTATGTGGACGTTGGTAATATGCCAGCGCACATGGCCATGAGCTTTGTTGAACGTGTAAAAAACGAAATCCAACAAAGACGCATTCCTTCATCGACGGGTGGCGGACAAAACATGGTTGATGCCAGTTATAATCCATTGAGTGCCAGCGAAGATTACTTTTTTCCGCAGACAGCAGAAGGTCGTGGTTCAAAAGTAGAAACACTTCCAGGTGGTACTAATCTAGGCGAAATCACTGACCTACGTTATTTTACCAACAAGTTATTTCGTGCTCTAAGAATCCCTAGTGCATATTTGCCCACAGCAGTTGACGAAGCACCAAACAGTCTAGCAGATGGCAAAGTGGGTACAGCATATATTCAAGAACTGAGATTCAATGAATACTGCAAACGACTGCAGGCCATGGTAGTAGAAACTTTTGATGTTGAATTCAAATACTGGATGAACAACAATGGCATCAACATTGATTCCAGTTTATTCGAATTAAAATTCAACGAGCCACAGAATTTTGCAGCCTATCGTCAGGCTGAATTAGATACCACTAGAGCAGCAATATTTACACAGGTTCAAGAAATGCCGCATCTCAGCAAGCGTTTTGCACTGAAACGCTTCTTGGGACTATCAGAAGAAGAAATCAAAGAAAACGAACGCATGTGGAGAGAAGAAAATGGCGGCAATCTAAAACCAGCGCCTGATGCTTCAAGTGAAATGCGTAGCATAGGCATTACGCCAGGTAGTCTAGGAGCAGAAACTGGCGCACAAGATCAAGAAGCTGATCCAGCTATGGCAGCAGCAGCTGAACAGCAGGCAGCAGCCCCAGCAGATCAGGCTGCACCAGCACCTGCAGCAGTTTAAAATATAAATACAGTATGCTCCTATTAGAATTTTTATATTTCAACGACAACAACAATGATTTTGCAGTTGATCGTAGATACGACAGCGCCAGAGATTCTTCTGTGGTCAAAAAAAGTGACACAAGAAAGATTCGATTAACACTTAGACAAATAAATCAATTGCGTCAACAAAGTGAAGCACACGAATTTGAAGAACAGTCAGAACAAGAATTCATAAGACAAATGTATGGAACTCCAGTTGAAGCAGCGCCAGCGGAATGATGTGGCTTTTGTACTAGGCAACGGCAAAAGCAGACTAAACATAGATCCTAGAAACTTTCAAGAACGTGGTGTTGTATACGGTTGCAACGCCCTGTATCGAGAATTTGCCCCAGATTATCTAGTGGCAGTCGATGTCAAAATGGTAAATGAAATTATAGCGTCAGGCTATCACCGAACACATCAAGTATGGACCAATTCCAACAAAGGTGTAACATCCAAAGCAAATATCAATTTTTTTAGCCCGCATAAAGGCTGGAGCAGTGGTCCTACTGCACTATGGTTTGCCAGTACACATACCTATCAAACTATCTATATATTGGGGTTTGACTATCAAGGAGCTGGTGGGAAATTCAATAATGTGTATGCAGACACATTCAACTACAAGAAAAGTACAGATGCTCCTACATTCCACGGCAACTGGCTAAGTCAAACTGAAAAAGTTATCAAAGAATTTAGACAGATCAAGTTTGTTAGAGTGATCGAAGACGGTGCATTTGTGCCTGATCAATTGGGCTATCAACACCCTAATCTCAAACACATCAACTATCACGAATTTAAATTAAATTACCCAGAAGTTATTTACAATAGCTAAATCAATCAAAAAACTACCATTTAACACAGTTTTGTTACAACTGTTGTAAATACATCACGACAGCCAAATCATCTTTAAGGAGAATAAACATGTCAGATAAAAGTAAATTAGAGCAGATGCTTGAAAGCCTGGTCAATGACGATCAAGCTAGAGCAGAAGAATTATTCCACGAGTACGTGGTTGCAAAATCACGTGAGATCTACGAAAATCTCATCGACGCAGAATTAGACGAAGCTGCTGAGGATGATGAAGATCCAGAAAAAGAAGTTGACGAAGCTTCTGAACAAGATAAAGAAGATGACGACACTGATCTAGACGAAGAGTTTGAAGACATCGCCATCGAAGCTGATGATGAAATGGGCGACACACCAGATATGGGTGACGACCTAGAAGGTGAACTAGACGGAGAAATGGGTGACGAAATGGGCGACAAAGCCCCAGAAGAGTTGTTCCAAGATCTAGACGCTATTGTAGATGAACTACAGGCCAAATTTGACGCAATGAATGGCGACGATATGGGCGATGATATGGGTCCCCCAGATGAAATGAAAGACGATTTCGATCTAGCCACAGTGCGTGAGTATGTGGAAAAAGTTGCTGGCGGCCATGGTGCAGAGAAGAAAGGCCAGGGAGAAGGTCAGTACAGCGGTACTGGCAAGCTAAGTGACAGCACAAATGTAAATTCCAAGTCTATTGTTGCTGGAAAGAATGATATGGGCGGTACAACTGCTAACATTCTAAGCAGCAAAGAAGACACTCCTAAGTATGCAGGAGCAGGTGGCGGCCAACTAGGCGGATCAAGCCTATTCAAAGGTACACCAAAAGAAGATAACGCAGGCAATATCAACGTTCCAGGCGGCAAGGCAGGTGGTGCTTTCTCCACGAAACAGCCAGGTCATGGTGCAGAGAAGAAAGGCGAAGCTGAAGGAAAATTCAGTGGAGCAGGTGGTTCTTCCGGTTCAGTTGATAAAGCAAGTCTTTTCCGTGGCCGTAGATAATAGGACGTAACGGTGAAAACTACCCTCAGTGAACAATTGAGTTTTGACCAGGCAAAGATTGTCTTGGAGAGCGAAGGCGAGGGCGATAAAAAATCGCTGCATCTGAACGGTATCTGCATTCAAGGAGATATCCGTAATCAGAATCAGCGTGTTTATTCTTCTCAAGAGATTGGCAAGGCTGTCAAGACGCTCAACGAACAGATCTCTGGTGGATATTCAGTTTGCGGAGAGTTGGATCACCCGCAGGATTTAAAAATCAATCTAGATCGTGTTAGTCATATGATTACCAAGATGTGGATGGATGGTCCTAACGGCTACGGAAAACTTAAAATAATTCCCACTCCAATGGGCAATCTAGTACAGACCATGTTGGAGTCGGGAGTGAAATTAGGTGTATCGAGCAGAGGCTCAGGCGAAGTAGATGGTAGTGGCAATGTTCAGGGATTTGAAATAATCACTGTAGATATTGTGGCACAACCCAGCGCCCCGGGAGCTTATCCTACACCAGTATACGAACACTTGATGAATACAACAGGTGGATATAAGGCATTTACAATGGCAAAAGAAGTTCAAGGCGACCCCAAGGCACAGAAATACCTAGCAGAGAATCTGGTGAAAATCATCAGAGGTCTCAAATAACAGTAGGAGAATCACATGCTAGACATCGTAAAACAATTGTTTGAAAACAATGTGATTTCCGAAGAAATAAAATCGGAAATTGAAGCTGCTTGGCAAAGCAGAATTCAAGAAAACCGTGACCACGTCACCGCAACACTTCGTGAAGAGTTCGCACAAAAGTACGAACACGACAAGTCTGCTATGGTTGAAGCTGTAGAAGCTATGCTAACGGACCGCCTACAAGCGGAACTAGGCGAGCTAGCCGAAGACCGTCAGGGACTAATTGATGCCAGAGCACGTTATGCACAAAAAATGACACAGGATTCTACCGCAATGGAATCATTTGTCATGAACAATCTGCGTAAAGAGCTGGCTGAATTGCATGAAGATCGTCAACGTGTAGCACACAATGTAACACAATTAGAATCTTTTATTGTGGATGCCCTAGCGAAAGAAATCGCAGAATTCCATGCAGATAAGAAAGATTTAGCTGAAACCAAAGTAAAATTGGTTCGCGAAAGCAAGGCTAAGTTTGAAGCTATCAAGAAAGATTTTGTTGCTCGTTCTGCAAAGATCATTGAAGAAACAGTCTCTAAAGGACTACGTTCTGAAATGCATCAATTGCGTGAAGACATTGAAGCTGCTCGTAGAAATGATTTTGGTCGCAGAATTTTTGAAAGTTTTGCCAGCGAATATGCTGCCAGCCATCTTAATGAGAAATCAGAAACCGCTAAACTTCTAAAAGCATTTGCTGTAAAAGAGCAAGAACTTGAAGAAGCAGCAAAGATTGTTGCAGATACACAGAAATTAGTTGAAAGTCGTGAAACAGAATTACGCATTGCTAAAGATTCAGCCACTCGCAAAGAAACAATGAGCGAATTGCTAAATCCATTAGCAGGAGATAAAAAACAAGTGATGAAACAATTACTTGAATCTATTCAAACTGACAGACTACACGTGGCTTTTGACAAATACCTACCAGCCGTAATGGATGGCGGAGTACCAGTCAAGAAATCACTTACAGAATCAAAAGAAATCACAGGCAACAAACAGGCACAATCAATCAGCAGCGAAGATAAAACTGCTGAAATCATTGACATCCGCAGGCTTGCGGGACTAAAAGTTTAAGGAGAACTATAATGTCACAATTACTCGAGTCACGCTGGTCGGAAACCAAAGAAGCTCTTTTAGAAGGTCTTCAAGGCAACAAGCGTTCAGTAATGGCAACTACTCTAGAAAATACCCGTAAGTATTTGGCAGAGAGTGCCACTGCTGGAGCCACATCCGCCGGCAACATTGCAACACTTAACCGTGTTATTCTACCCGTCATTAGACGTGTAATGCCAACAGTTATCGCTAACGAGTTGGTTGGTGTCCAGCCTATGACTGGCCCAGTGGGTCAAATCCACACTCTACGTGTTCGTTACGCAGACAACTACACAGGCAGCACTGGTGACAGTGCAACTGCTGGTGAAGAAGCTCTATCACCATTTAAAGTTGCAGAAGGATATTCTGGTAACACAAATGGCAGAGCCGATGCAACAGCAGCCAAAGAAGGTGCAGCTGGTAACAGAATGAGCATTCAGATCTTGAAACAAACAGTTGAAGCTAAGACACGTAAGTTATCAGCTCGCTGGACGTTTGAAGCTGCTCAAGATGCACAAGCCCAACAAGGCATTGACATCGAAGCAGAAATCATGGCTGCTCTTGCACAAGAGATCACAGCTGAGATTGATCAAGAAGTTCTACGTAGCTTGACAACACTATCTGGCACAGCCGTACTAACCTACGACCAAGCCACTGTTAGTGGTACTGCTACTTTTGTTGGTGACGAACACGCTGCTCTAGCTGTTCAAATCAACCGTGCTAGCAACATCATCGCACAGCGTACACGTCGTGGCGCAGGCAACTTTGCTGTTGTTAGTCCATTTGCATTGACAATTCTTCAGTCTGCTACTACAAGCGCATTTGCTCGTACAACAGAAGGTACATTCGAAGCTCCTACAAACACCAAGTTTGTTGGTACATTGAATTCAGCTATGAAGATCTATGTTAATGGTTATGCCGCTGACAGTGCTCCAGTGCTAATTGGTTACAAAGGTTCTTCAGAATCTGATGCAGCCGCTTTCTACTGCCCATACATTCCATTGATGAGCAGTGGAGTTGTACTTGATCCGTCAACATTCGAACCAGTCGTATCATTCATGACACGTTATGGTTATGTTGAATTGACCAACACAGCATCATCTCTAGGTAACGCAGCTGATTATTTGGCCAACGTTGCTATCACTAGCGGTAATGTTAAGTTTGCTTAATAGCTGACTTTTGCAACAAAGTTCAAAAAGGCTCTTCGGAGCCTTTTTGTTTGACTTAAATATCTCATGCAAATAGAAAGTGATAAAGATTTTACACAACTGATAAATCAATTTTCAGTTTGGCGCAAACGCTTTCCTATGTTTGCGCACGATGTACAACAAATAGAAAAAATTATAGATAAACATATACAGCAGCACAGTAAAATTATGGTCATGCATAGACAAACACATAATCGCAGCTATCTAGAACGAGCACAACAAGAAATTGACGCTATCAATCAAGTATTAAACACAGTTGAAAAACTAGAGTTAATGGCTATGCTGAGTCGCGGATAAATAAAGTATCATAAAGTAAGAGCCGTAAAATCGGACTTATGCGGAACCCGCCGCGTATGATTTAAAAAATCACTAGGAGAAACAAATGGGACGTTCATTAAAGAAAGATATATTTGGTACAAATGTACTAGGGTTACCAGGAACAGCAACAGTTTCAGATACTAACACCGGAATTGCGGTAAGCGGATATTTTGGCGGAGTATTATCTACAGCCTATGTACTAATCAAACAACGTGGTGCTAACACATACGTAGTTGCAAAAAAAGAAACATTCACAGGAACCACATCAACAGGTCTTTTTACGCTAACAAGTATGAGCACTCAAGCTGAAGTAACAGTTGGTGACGAACTATCAGGCATTGGAATTCCAGCAGGTGCAAGAGTTGTCAGCATTGACAGCGGAACACAGATTACTATGGATAAAGCTGCAACAGCATCAGCTGCGGTTACAGTTACAACTATTGGTGAATACCAAGTAGGCAAGTTGGTTGACACAACTCCTAATGCCAACGGTGAAATCTTAATTCAAGGTTCAGTAGTAGTTGGAACAAGTGGCGGCGAGTCAGCCGGAGCTTCAGCTGGTCTAGTACCAATCCGTAAACTAACCAAGCGTTTAGCCTATGGATTTCCAAGTGTACCAGTACTGAGCGGTGGTATTCATAGAGGTGAAGATGACAATACTTCCACTAACCATGATGGTGTTCGTTATACTTGGTATTTAGAAAGCGATTCTTCAGCAGACTATATTGTACTAACAGCGATTTAATCTAGGAATATTATATGGCACTGAGTGGACGCACAGTACAATCTAGCGGTGATTATAATATTAAAACCGGTGAAGGCAGTACTATTCTGCTGGACACCGGCCCTAATGTAGGCGAAGTTCGAATCACTGGCAATCTCATTGTATTGGGAGAAACACTCACCGTTGAAGCCACAAACTTGAATGTTCAAGACAATATTATCATACTTAACTATGGCGAAACTGGGCAAGGTGTTACTCTAGGTTATTCTGGAGTACAGATTGATCGAGGTTACAACATCGACTCCAGCCAAGTTGCTCCAACTGCTTTGCTGTGGGACGAAGCCAATGAAACCTGGCAAATAGCTCAGGGTACTCCTGAAGACGGATTTAATTACACAGACAGCAAATTAAAACTGTCACAGATTCTCACAGATGCTGCCACCGACGACGGAGACTTAATTCTAATTGGCACCGGCACGGGAGTGGTAAAAGTACTCGGAACTACAACCGGCGGTGTTACTAGAGTGAATGCTTACGAAACTAGAGTAACCGACCCAGATGATATACCTAACAAACAGTACGTAGATGATGCAATTCAAAATAGTCCAACTTTCCAAATTAAGAAAGACAATACACGAGTAATTGTTTTTGACAATGATGATCAGTTACCATTGTCAGCGTTTTCGCCAGCAATTGGACCGTACACTTCTCTTGCTCCACCAATACGCAGTGAAATTGCTTTTATTGTTGACAACAGACGTGTAGCAGTAATGACTAAAGACCATTTCGAAATGACAGGTCTTAGTATTTTTACTGAAGATCCGGTAGTAACTGATATAGAAGCACCTATGTCGGGAAATTTTAACCCAGGACCAATTTCAACAAATCTTACTGGTTTTGAAAATCAAAGTGCAGTGGTTATTCAGTCAGACAATACCAACGCCAACATAAGATTAGAAACTAACGGCACAGGCAAGGTTGTGATTTCATATGCCATGAGTTTTGAGTATCATGGAAGTCCGGTAACACAGGTTGGCAATACATCTATACTTTACGGATCCACACCAGGAACAGGTACTACAGGTTTAAGTTTTAGAAACACTAGACCTAGTATAGAATTGGACGGCACAGTAAATGCCAGTTTTACTACTGATGAATTAATAAGTAAAAATAGAGCATTACTTTTCAGTATGTTATTTTAAGGATTATAAATGGCAATCACAAACACACGATTAATAACTACAGGGTTAACCACAGTTTACACAAGTAGTGGTAACAACGCAATTACCACAATTATTGTGTGCAACACAGGAACAGTGGATCTTACCAATGAAACTGTTCGTGCTAGTGATTTGGATTTGTATTTGGTTCCGAGTGGAGGCGGCGGAGGCACCGAAGCCACAAGGATAGTCAGCAAGCTGACAATACCTGCAGGTGAAACAGTTTTCTTCAGCGAAGAAAGAGTGGTGTTAAGCAATGGAGATACTATACAGGCCCAGGCCAGTTCCACGGGCGGAGTTGGTGGATTATTAACTATAACTGTAAGCACATTACCAGTATGAAATTTTTAAAAACACAAAACACCAGTAGATTTGGTCTCAAGGACAATGCCCTTAAGGTCAATCCCTACGGTCGTTACACCATGGATGGTACCGGCGGCCTTAGACTGCCTAAAGGCACAACAGCACAACAGCCAAATCTATCTGGAGTAGAAATGCCTAATGGTGCTAACGGAATGTTGCGTTACAATACCACTACAGATGAGCTAGAATGCTATATTGCAGGCTTTTGGGAAACAGTCAAAGGTTCCGCAACTAACTCAATAATTCAACAGTCCACGCTAGGCCCCGGAAATTTTATAGAAACAAAATTTGGCCCACTGGTCCCTGCCTATTCCCCTGATTATACAGCCAATGCCAACAATATTATTGTATTGGTTGAAAATGTTTGGCAGATTGCCGGCACAAATTTTACCATAGTTACTACGCCGGTAGGTGTTCCTTCTGCTAGTTTTTATGGTGGTGCAGGTAGTTATCCTGCAGGTTATTATATAAGTTTTTCTGATCCAGTGCCTATTGGCAAAACGGTCACTGTGTATTACGGTTATGCCAATTAATCATGACACAACTAGGTAGAATAAGCGGTCCAATTTTAAACTCAAATTTAGAAAGAGATCCCGGTGAGGACCTTGCTTTTGAAACCGATCTGTTGTATTTGGATGTTACAAATTCACGCATCGGCATAAACAAAAACAATCCAACAACTGCACTCAATATTGACGGATATGTAAAAACTACAGATCTAATAGTTGATAATCAAGCAATATTTGACAATCTTGTATTCAATGCCAACGGCACAATATCAACGGTTGTAGGACCTATCAATATTAGTCCTGTTGGAGCAGGCGCAGTTATTAATCTTGACAGGGTACTAACAGCACAACTTGAAATCAACGGAAATGCGATTAAAAATTACACAACCAACGGCAGTGTTGTGCTTAATCCCAATGCATCTGGACCTATAACTATTCAAAGCAGTACCAGTATACTAGGTAACCTAGTGGTAACAGGCAACACATTGCTGTCTGGAGATTTATCAGCAGCAGACAATATCATAGTTGGAGACAGCCCATTGGATGTTGTGACAGTGGCTCCTGATTTTACACAAGACATTATTCCAGGCATAAACAACACTTATGATCTAGGCAAATCTGCAAAACGGTGGAGTCAGTTGCACATAGCTAATGTAACAAGTAGCGGTAGTTTAACTTTTTCTGGTAGTAACTATCTTTCTCTAAGTGCTCCCCAGACGATAGGCACTCAAGCATATACTTTTGAATGTTTCTTTTATACAGCCAGCAATGGGCTACAGACAATATTAGGAGCCTCATCTTCTGGCGGAATGTCAATATGGTTATTAGGCGATGGCATTAATCCAGTAACCATTATACAAATTGATAGATCCTATGTTGACGCTGCCCAATACACAGTTAGTCCCATAACCTTAAACACATGGCATCACATTGCTGTAACAAGAGACAGTCTAAACAACACGTCAGTATTTGTAGACGGTGCCAAAGCTGCTGGCCCCACCCCAAATACCGCAAACTACTCTGGAGCTAGTGGACTTATTGGAGCTGTTTGGTCATCTCCTTATTTTTTTACAGGATATCTAACACAGATAAAATTAGCTGTAGGATCAAACTATTACGATCCAACAGCAATCAGTATAGCAGTCCCTACTTCATTATTAACAACCAGCGCAAATACAACACTATTATTAACTGCGGCAGCCAGTGGCGCATATCTTACAGATACCAGCGGAATACAAACAGTATCCAATGTAGGTGCAGTTACTTACAACACATTTTCACCACTTACATCTGCGGCTAATCTTGTGCTGCCACAGGCAGTGGTCATCAGCGATCAAATGAGACTGGATGGAGTTACTGGCCAAATTATCAGTGTGCAGTCAAATGATGATATTTTTATCACCCCATTCACTGGAATAACTTCAATTGAACGTACCCAGTGGCAAGGAAATATAGTTACCAATCTCAACAATTCTGCTATCACTGTTGCATCTACAGGAATAGGCTATTTAAAATATCAAGGTACAAATGGATTTGTGGTACCTGCTGGTGATAATTCTCAGAGAAGAGCCCTTCCCGAAGAAGGTGAAACTCGTTGGAACACTGATCTAAATTATCTTGAATGTTACGACGGCACAGTATGGGAATTATCAACCGGCGGTGGCGCAACAATAAACGTAGACATTATGCAAGATTTAGGAAACGTATACAGTCTCATTCTAGGATAATTTTTCAAAAGATATAAATACTTGTGATTACAAAAAAAGTTTTTTTGTATGGTCAAACTGTGGTAAACCCGCAATGCAAAGTGGTTAACCGTGAAACACGGGGTCTAAGGAGAGCTAATGGCTATTGGAAGAATTTCCGGTCAAATGCTCAAACCTAATCTAGTCAGAGATGGCGTAGATCTAGCGTTTGAGACTGACTTATTATATTTAGATGTTGTTCACTCTCGAATTGGAGTAAACAAATCTTCTCCACTGCACGACTTAGACATCAATGGTACAACAAAATCCACCAATCTTGAAGTAACTGATCAATTTGACATTGGCAATATAACAGTCACTGGTAATACCATCAGCAGCGATCTCAGTACCATAACTTTTGCACCATCGGGTGCTGAACCAACCATCTACAATGCTAGACTGGTAGTAGATGACATCCAAATTCTAGGAAATACCATTTCCACAGAAGTATCAAACAGTGCTTTAGAACTACGAGCCAACGGCACAGGTATTGTAGATATTTACGGTAATACCAGCATCACAGGAAATCTCAATGTTACAGGCAATATCAATGCCACTGGCAATGTTACCATAGGCGGAAATATTGTGATAGGAGACAGTCTATCTGATTCTGTCACTATTAATGCCAGTATTCAAAGTGATCTAATTCCTCAAACTGACAATACTTACAACTTAGGTAGTGGAGCATATCGTTGGAGAAATGTCTACGTTAACAACTTGTACACCAGTGTGTTAAATGTTACCATGCTGGATGTTGGCAATCTCATGTTTAGAGACAATGAAATTACCAGTACCACAGGACAAGACATAATCATAGACGGCAACGGTGCCGGCGGCGTTAGACTGGGAAATTTTCGAATTGCAGACAACGTTATAACCAATCTTAGTTCTAATGCAATCACTGAAATAGCTCAAACCGGTACAGGATATTTTAAAATTCAAGGAACAAATGGTTTTGTTCCTCCTGTAGGCAGTGATGCTCAAAGACCCACTGCTTATGCAGTACTAGGAATGACTCGATTCAATACCAATTCAAAAGCTCTTGAAGTCTGGGACGGCTTTAGTTGGGCATCACCTTCAGGATCATCCGGAGCAGTTTCAGAAATTACGGCCAACGAAATAGCAGCCACATATGCGCTGATGCTAGGATAAAATTATGCCAACCTTATTTAAACACGCAGTAAACACCGAAATAGGAACTACACCTGTAGATGTGCTACAAGTAGATCAAGGAGTTAGGGTTACGGTTATAGGTTTCAATCTAGCCAATATTACAGATTATGACACCGTGGTGGTCAACGTATTTGTTATAGATGAAAACTCTACCCAGGCACACTATGTGCGTGGTCTAACAATTGCTCCCAACAGCACAGTTAAAATTATTACACAAGGTGAAAAACTGATATTGCCAGAAACTGCAGGAATACGAATAGTCTGCGACACTGACGACAGCATAGATGCTGTTATCAGTTACGTAGAAATATCTTAAGGAACGATAATGCCAAGTACATATTATTTAGGTCAAAGTCCAGATGAAGCACTAGGTGATAGTCCTCGCTATTGGTATGCTTTGCGTAGAAACAACGATGGTGAATTATTTTTGTATAGAAGTGATCAGCTCAAAGACAAGGACAGCATTGAATTAAATTTACCCGGCGCTGTCGAAGAAAATTTTGAAGATTTTGAACCAGGAGTAGACTACTTTGATGGAGTCACGACGGATCACGAAACAGAATATGACAATTTGGTATGGACACAATATCGTTGGGACAACAGAAATATATTGTACTATGTTGATAATCAGGGAAGATTAACACAGAGAATAAATCAGGGATATACATATCCTACAGGTCATTCGAGTTAAAATGGAATAAATCATGGCAGAATTTAAGATCAGTAGAATTAGATATACGTGGAAGAATGAATGGGCAGCCGATTCATCCACATATAACAAAGACGATGTAGTAAGATACGGTGGCAGCACTTGGATATGCCAACGACAACACACAGCATCCACCTTTGCTGCTGACCAAAATTATTATAATAATGTTTCAGACACACAGCCGACTCCGACTTGGCTGAAAATGACCGACGGATATGCATGGAGAGGAAACTGGAGCAGCACAACTCTGTATAATCCAGGCGATCTTGCACTATATAGCGGTGTTATCTATATTTGTATTACCAGTCACACTTCTGTAGCAATATTTGACACATCGCTATCTAACTGGGCGGTGTATCTATCAGTAGACAATTGGCGCTCATCATGGACTCCCGCTACCAGATACGGTATTGGAGACATTGTTAGATACAATGGTATTGTGTACAGATGTATTGTAGGACACACTTCGTCTACTACAAATTTGGGTTTAGAAATTGGAAACAATGATACCGAAGATGACAGCTCAGGCGAACTGTGGCAGATATACTACGAAGGCATTGAATACAAAGGAACATGGACAGCTACCACTAGATACCGACGCAACGACCTTGTAAAATATGGTGGTAGTATTTTACGTTGTGTAACAGGACATGTTGCATCATCTAATATCACCAATGCTAATTTTGTTACAGAATTTCCCGGATTTAATTTTTATCAAAACTGGAGCGGTGCAGTTTATTATGCAGTCGGCGACATAGTAAGATACGGAGGATATCTGTATATCTCCAAGACCAATCACACCAACAGTGTCAGCATTACAGAAGACACTGTAAATTGGAATGTGCTGTCAAAGGCTACTGATTTCATGGGCACATGGAGTGCAGCTATAGATTATAAAGTTGGTGACGTGGTTCGTCGCGGTGGTAATCTATACAAAGCAATAGCCGATACAGTAAATGACGGCAGCTCACTGGATTACTTAGATGCCAGTAATTGGGAAATAGTTACTACATCTCAAGCATTTAGCAGTTCTTGGACCGCGGGACAAACATATAGTTTAAATGATCTTGCGGTATTCAAAGGCAACACCTACAAGGCCACAACGGAACACGTTGCTGCTAATTCAAATTTCCCAGGAGACAACGGTGAAGGCATAAATTACTGGGACCTTGTTCTACAAGCAGGTTCGGACGTGGGAATGTCACAGCGTGGCGATCTACTGACTTTTGATCTTTCAAGAACCGTTGTAGGCGATGGCAGTAGTTTTGGGCCAACTAATGTGCCAATTGGAACAGAAGCCCAAGTTGTTATGGCAACTCAAGAAGGCAGTATTGAATACGCTTACTGGGGAGATTCGGCCAGAGTGAGATATGTGGATCTTAACGGCATTGATGATTACACAGATCCAGAGAGAGGTACTAGTCAATTCTTGGCTTGGAGAACTATTAGATTTGCCTGTGAGCAGGTTACTAATGATGGATACAGTGGAAATACCACAATCAAGGTTGCGGTAGGAGAATATGAGGAAGTAACTCCAATTATTGTGCCACCCAAAATAGTGATACTGGGAGCTGAACTAAGAAGTACCACATTAAAACCGTCTGGTTCGGTGTTACTGGCTGCTGATCGAACATATCACATAGCTGTGTTAAATAGAATTTCTGCAATAATACAGGCAATTGTAGCAGGAACACCTATCAGTCCAGCCAAGTCTACCGGCAATGCTTTAGATCAAGTGTTTTTGACAGACTCCACTCCGATATCATTTGACCCACCTCAATTTGATACTGAGATTCCTCCAAATGAAATACTAGACACAACTCCTCGACCTATCACTACCAGCAATGCTGCTGCTGTAGCAATACAAACCAAGATCACAAATATAATTGCCTACATTAATTTTTATATCAACAGTGCTGGTTCAGAGCCCACACTAACAGGATCTAACACAGCACAGACTTCCACGGCATATACCAATACTGTGTTGCAGCTAGAAGCCAACAAGAATTTTATCATTGCAGAAGCTGTGGCCTACATGCAGGCCACATATCCTACATATGTGTTTGATGCAGATCTGCTGCGACACAGTGTTCGAGGATATGTGGATGCTTGGAAACATGATATAATTTATACAGGAAATTACAAATCTTTACTAAGAGCAAGATATTATAGAAATCAAATACTAGGCTGCACAACTACCGAAGACATGTTTTATGTTAGAAACGCCACTGGAATTCGAAATTGCACTTTGAAAGGACTAGACTCCGTGCTGAATCCACCTGTGGCTTTTGATCTATACCAACTGCCTCTAGGCGGCGCATATGTGTCACTAGATCCAGGATGGGGCCCAGATGATACCAGCACCTGGATCACCACTCGATCTCCTTACATTCAAGGTGTTACTACCATAGGCACAGGCTGTGTTGGACAAAAAATTGATGGGGCTTTGCATAATGGCGGCAATAGATCCATAGTTAGTAACGATTTTACACAGGTGCTTAGTGATGGCATTGGCGCCTGGGTTCGTAATAACGGTCGTGCAGAACTAGTTTCAGTATTCACATACTATTGTCACATTGGTTATTTTGCTGAAGACGGTGGCATCATACGAGCCACAAACGGCAACTGTTCTTATGGTACCTACGGTGCTATATCAGATGGTGTCGATGCTTTGGAAACGCCAGCAACTGCAAAAGTTTTCAATAGATTCAATCAGGCCACTGTAGCAGCAGCCTTTGCCGGAGACTTTGTTGACGAAATACAGATTTTAGAATGGACAAATTTTGGACAAAATTACACATCAGCTGCTGCAGAGTTTGCAGGTGCCGGTGTTAATGCTAGTGTGATGTTTGAAGAGTTTAGAGATGATGCTGTGTTTGAAGCAAGACGACTTGATGCCAATGCAGGAACTACCCAAGTAGCACAAGAAATAGGTGGCAGCGGCTATGTGGTAGTAGGAAATAATGCACAAACAGGCGATGCGTTGACTATAACCATAGCTACCAATGATGCCAACAGTATTGCTGAATATCTTGGAATGCGAATACTCATTACCAGTGGAGCTGGAACAGGACAGTATGGTTATATTACAGCCTACAACAATGTCACTAAGGTAGTCAATGTAAGCAGAGAATCTGATGATCAGCCAGGATGGGATCACGTGATTCCGGGCAAACTACCCACGGTACCATTACTGACCAATACCACATACCGAATAGAACCCAGAGTGATATTTTCTGCTCCAGTGTATACAGTCGAAGAAATTACAACCCCTGCCTCTACCCCTTGGTCAGAAATTGTCTTTGGTGACACTACTGAAACCTACACTGATATAGCAGTTGATGAACCGGGTACTGGTACTACCATAGATGTTGTTGCAGCTTTGGCTACATTTAACGTGGTCAAACAAGGCAGACACTACACATTAACTATCAATAACAGCGGTGCAGGCTATGAAGTCAATCAACTTTTAACCATTGATGGTAGTCTAGTAGGCGGCACCTCACCAAATAATGACGTTCTAATTCAAGTCACAGATGTCAGCGACGACAGTACAAATTCAATACTGGCCTTTGAACAAAAAACCTACGGTGTAGGAGAAGACAATCTTGCAGCCAGCGGAAAATTTGTAGTGGTATCTACAGCAAGTAGTGCTGCCATGTATAGTTCAGATGGCAGCAATTGGACTACATTTAATATGCCCACAACAGGTGACTGGAAATGCCTTGCTGCTGGTAGAGTTACTTACCCCTCACTGGGCAATCATTTATTTGTTGCTATACGCAACGGTAGCAATGGCGCCGCAAGTTCCACAGATGGCATAAACTGGACTGCAAGAAGCATGCCAGCCTCTCGTCAATGGAATTCTTGTACCTACGGTGCCGGCATATTTGTGGCAGTTGCTGGGAATCTGGATGCAGGTGCTATTAGTACTGATGGTACAACGTGGACTTCGACCACACTACCAGATATTGGCGACTCAACATTCAATGAGTGGGTCGATATTACATATGGTAAAAATAAATTTGTAGCAGTAGCTAATAGCGGAAACTTTGTTGCAGTTGGTGAATATAATAGCGGTACGGGTATTATGACTTGGGCTCCGTATATTATGGATGTTGTTGCCGACTCGTCGTATAAATCTTGGCAAAGTATTGCCTACGGCAACGGCAGATTTGTTGCAATATCCAGCACAGGCGATGTGGCCTACAGCTTTGATGGCGCAGATTGGTTGTCAGCCACTATGCCATCACAGGATGGTAGTACTGCTCACAATTGGAAGAAAATTAGATATGCACAAGGCGTGTTCTTTGCAGTGGGAGACACGGGATCCAGAACAGTAGGAGCAGATATTACCTCGGGATCCACTAATTTTGCAGCAACTAGTTTTGACGGCGTTGTATGGACTGCAAGAACACTGGCCAGCACACAGAGTTGGCAGTCAGTGGCATTCGGCACCCCATATGTGGATGCCAACGATTCCTCAGTGGGCAAAAGTACGCCTACTTGGATTGCTATAGATAATACAAATAAATTCAATAAGATACATACCGGTGCCAGGGCATTAGGCCGGGTAACAATTGCCAGTGGAGTCATAAGCAGTGTGAAATTATGGGATCCTGGATCTGGCTACACAGAAGGTCCCAGCTGCACATTTGTTGACCCAAACAACAATAGAGATGCAAGAATCGAATGCCGCACAGGCGACGGAGTATTAGCACAACCAAGTTGGCTCAATCGAGGACTGGGATATAGAACAATTTCTACCTCAGTCACAGTCACAGGCAACGGATTTGCAGATATTATTCCATCCGGCAAGTATATAATAATCAGCGATCTTGAGACATATCCCAAAGTTGGTGCTAATTTAACCATAGGCAGTTTAACCGATGATTATACATTGGTCACAGTTGAAGAACTTGGACCAGATGATAGAGGTCTATCTGCTAGAATACGTATCACTCCAGAGATAAAAAATAGAAATCAACTGGAACATTTGACCTCAGTAGCCATAAGAACTAAATTTGCTCAATGTAGAATCACAGGTCACGATTTCTTGGACATAGGTACAGGAAATTTTGAAGAAACCAATTATCCTGAATTATACAGTGGATTTTATGATCCGCAACCCTTTAATGAAATTGTAGAAGAAAATAGAGGTCGCGTATTTTATACTTCAACAGATCAAAGTGGTAACTTTAGAGCAGGCGAGTTGTTTGCAGTTGAGCAGGCCACTGGAACAGTGACAATTAGTTCAGACTTCTTTGATCTTTCTGGACTTACTGAACTACGACTCGGTGGCATTAGAATTGGCGGCACCGGAGCAGTTGTTAGAGAATTTTCCACTGATCCTTTGTTTATAGCAGACTCTAATAACATTGTTCCAACCCAACGAGCCATAGCTGCTTACTTGGCCAACAGACTCAGTGTAGGCGGGTCAGAAATTGCAGTGGGTAGTTTTATAGCAGGAACTGTGCTGGTAGGACCTGATAGAATCAACAACACAGCTGGACAGCGAATTATTGTACCAGTAAGAGCAGAATTTAATATGGTAAAGTCGGGAATAAGTGGCAGTATGTTGGCCCAAACAATGTTTTACAGATCGTTCAAGTAATGATCAAACTAAATATAGAATACGGAGTAGAAAATGGCAGAATTTAAATTAGGTAGAATTAGATTTGTTTGGAAAAACACATGGTCTCCATCCACCACCTATTACATTGATGATGTAATAAGATATGGTGCTCGCACATACATCTGTGCAGTGGGCCACACTTCTGCCTCAGACTTTAACACAGATTTAGAATACAGTCCAACCAAATGGAATCAAATGAGCGACGGTCAAAGTTGGACCGGCGATTGGAATACTAGCACTTTCTATAAACTCAACGACGTGGTCAAATACGGTGGTCTTCTCTACATCTGCAACGACAGCCACACTTCAGCAGCTACTACCGCGTCAGGATTGGAAGCAGATCAAGCCAAATGGACTTTGTATGCAGAAGGACTTGATTGGAAAGATGATTGGACAGTTTCTACTCGTTACAAGGTAAATGATCTAGTACAGTATGGTGGTTATACCTATGTGTGTAATCTTCACCACACTTCAGCAGCTACCGTAGCATCCGGATTAGAAACTGATCAAGCCAAATGGGATTCATTTAATCCTGGTATAGAATACAAAGGCGACTGGGTAGCTTCTGTAACCAGATACAAACTCAATGATGTAGTAAAATACGGTGCTGGATTGTGGATCTGTGCTATTCAACATACCGCAAATGCTAACTTCCTAGTTGACAGTACTGCAGGTCGTTGGACTCAGTTTACCGAAGGCACAGAATTTGAAAGCACTTGGAATAATGCCACTCTGTATCAACCCGGAGACATTGTTGTATATGGCGGAAATCAATACATAGCAAAAACTGTGCATACTGCTGCAAGTGTTACAGAAACACCTCCAACACAAGCATCGAGATGGGATCTGTACACAGAAGGATTCAAGTTTCAATCTGCATGGACAAATTCTACATCTTATAAAATAGGTGAAGTGGTCAGCATAGGCGGTTATACCTATTTGGCCTTACAGGATTCTCCCTCAAATACCTACACAGTTACCGCAGCTACCGCAGCAACTGATCAATTTACCATAGCAAGCACCGCCGGTATTGTTGCCGGAATGACTGTGAGATTCACTGGCACAACATTTGGCAACGTGTTTACCACCGCTAGATATTATGTTAAAACTGTGGCCGCTGGTTATATTACAATCAGTACCACATCAGGCGGAACTACATTTGACGTTCCTACTAATGCATCAGGATCAATGACTGCCACAGTTTCAGCAGAACCACCAAATACCACATACTGGTCAAGACTAAATGCTGGTATTGATTGGCAGGGCGAGTGGTCCGACGATAGAGAATATCTATTAGGGGATGCAGTTAGATTCAATGCTAATGCATTTATCTGCGTATTAGCTCATAGATCAGAAAGTGATGACGGCTCTACTGTAGGCGCAGCCGGCGGTGGTCAAGTCAACAGCAGACCTGATCAAGACACTACTGGAACATATTGGAATCTACTAAACATTGGTACAGAAACCAGTGTGTTGTCAGTGCGCGGCGATCTAGTGTTTTTTGGCGGCAATGGCCCACAGAGACTGCCAATTGGACGTGAAGGCACCGTATTGAGATCAGATGGTACAGATCCAGAGTGGATTGCTCTTGGTGAAGTTGATCACACTTATTTTGTAGCGACCACAGGCACAGATTTGCCTTCGCCAATACACGGCCGAACCTGGGACAAGCCTTGGAAAACCATTCGCTATGCCTGCGAACAGGTAGAACGTGGTCCTCGTCGTCCTGATGCAAGATATCTACTAGAATTAAATCGTGTGTTTATTCAACGTGAAGTCACAGAATTTATACAGAATCAGATCGCCGGCAACATTGCACCATTTACCACAGCATTTGTCTATGATGATTTTAAATGTGAGCGAGATGTAGGATTTACACTAGATGCAGTAACTTATGATCTGTGTCATGGCGGTAATATCAAATCACGCGGAGTGGCCAATTCATTGATTGGTGGACTTACCGAAGGTGAAACAGAAGCATATCCAGGCCTAGCTATTGAGTCAGACGAATCAGTAGCTGCCTACAACTACATGCTCACAGTTGTTGGCAATGTGCTAGCACAAACAGCTCCAACCATAAACTATCAAACACTGAACGGCGACAATTCCACTGCCACTGTGGCTCAATATTTCAATAGTGATCTCACAGCAGAAGCTGATGCACTGGCCACAGTAACAGCAAGTGTTACGCTGATCACTAATGCAATCACTGCTAGAGCAGCAGCAGTTACAGCACCTCAGATAGCAGCTGCCATAGCCAGCGTGCCAGCAAGACGCAGCCCCAGCAATCTCATAAGAGTTGCCACAGGGCAGTATCGTGAAACACTGCCCATCATTGTGCCAGAACAGACCTGTGTGATTGGTGATGAGCTGCGTTCAACCAACGCAGGCCCAGCAGGCAGTCTAACTAACAGATCCGATGCAGGCTACAGCGTAGGAGCACTGACTAGACTAGAAACTGTAGTTGGACAGGTCATATTGGGAACAAATGTAACTGAAAGCGCAGGCAACACTGCTACACAAAGTGCAGCATTTCCTTATGCTAGTTCTGTAGAAGTAACTGACATCCAAAGATTAGTCAGAACAATGCAGCATCAAATTGATTTTAAAATCAGCTCTACATTCATGGTAAGTTCTGCAAATCCTACAGGATATAATACCACATTCTTGTCAGGATTTGGTGATGCTAGAACATTGTTGCGTGAGAATAAAGAATTTATCAAACAAGAAATCACTGCCTATTTGACAGAAAATTACAGTTCAGTGAAATACAGCAGAACCAAATGCAAGCGAGATGTGGCATTTATCGTAGATGCCATGGACTATGATTTAACCTATGGCGGAAAATGGGCCACGCTGGTAGCTGGTACAGCCTACTTTGACGGCGACAACAGCACAGATCTACAGATCGACAGCACAGAAATTGCTGCTACTGTAGCCGCTTACGGCAGATTAAAGACTATAGTGCAAGAGATCATTGCCAACACCACTGTGACAAAATCTACTGCCAACACTGCCACCCAATGGACAGACTCAACAAACTTGTCAGGTGGTTCAGCTGCTAATACCGCAGTAGGCGCATTGGTAGATATCATCACCAACATCATCCAAGGTGACAGCACAGAAAGCACTACTCCGCAGATCAATGTGACTACTATTGCTACATTGAACACACTGACCTCTACCGCTCACGGATTGGCAGTGGGTGATGCAGTGGTTCCAAGAACCACTGCCAACGGACTGGTCAACGGCACAAAATATTGGGTAGTAGGCACAGTGACTGCCAACACATTCCAACTTGCAGCCACATATGGCGGATCAGTGTTAGCTTCATTCACTAACGGCGCTGGTCTTGATATTGACTTAGAAACTATTGATTATCCAACAGCAACTAATTTAATAACATCAACCACTGCATTAATCACAGCCGCAACAACATTAGACGCTGCCCAAGAAACTATTGTTCAAAATGTTATAGATGACTTGAATGCAGTAGCTTGGCATACTGACTTTGTGGTAGACGCAACTTCTTTGACTTCAACAGGTTTTAGAATCTATGTTGGAAAACATACTCTAGTTCATACCTATGTAAGCGGTGGTGTTGTAACCAAGTCTGATAGTTCAACTTTAGCAATTAGTAACTTTGTCTATAACGAATCTACAGGATATGCTGTTGTAACTACAGCCACTCACGGACTAGCAGCAGGTGATATTGTTAACATAACAAATATTACCGTATCTTGCCTATCGTCAGGCGGCGGCTCTTATACCGCAATATTCCCAAGTGCATACAAAACTGACGGGGTTACTCCTAAGATTCGATACCTTCAAACCAAGTGTATTAGAGATACTCGGTTAATATTAGAAGCTGTGATGTTTGACTTTATGTTCAACAGTAACTTCAAAACGAGAGAAGCAGCATATTCATATCTAAGAGCTACAGCGGCAGAAGTGTTTGTTGGCGATCAAAAAACAATTACTAGAGATGCATTTGCTAATGCTAAGGCAGAAGCCAAATCTAATGTAGGAGGAAATGCTACTGCACAGTCTCGTATAGAAACTCTAATGACCATGCTAGATGATATAGTATACGGAGCTACCAATGAAGGCAGTCGTTGTGCTACAGGCAACAGAATGGCCGACTATGCAGTGTTGCAATTAGAGCGTAACAGAGATTATATTGTAGCAGAAATTGATGCTTACATTGATTCAACATATACTACCACAGTTACCACAGCCACAGCAGCCACAGACTTGTTTACCTGCACATCTACTTCTTGGATGACAAGAAATGCAGCAATAAGATTTACGGGCACAGTCATTGGTGGGGTAACTACCACTACTACCTACTATGTGCAAAACGTAGTCAGCTCAACCACATTTAAGATTGCTACTACGAGAGATTCAAACACAGCATTTGATATTGCCAGCAATGCTAGCGGTTCAATGACAGTGGCTCTGTACTACAGCAGCACAGCTTGCCTAAGAGATGTCAACACATACATCGATGCCTTAAAATATGATTTGAAATATCCAGGCAACTACAAATCTAGATACGCAGCCAGATACTATGCTAACAGTGTCACAGGTAGTCTAGAAGAAGACATGTATTACCTAAGAGATGCCACAGGTCTAAGAGATCATACACTTGAAGGACTTACTGGCGATCTGTTAGCTGAAAACGAATACGGTACATCAAGAGTGAGTGCAGGAGCATATGCAAGTTTGGATCCAGGATGGGGTCCAGAAGATTATCGAACATGGATTATAACACGTTCACCTTATGTGCAAGGTTTAACCACCTTAGGTACAGCTTGCATTGGTCAAAAAATTGACGGCTCATTGCATAATGGTGGTAACGATTCTATAGTTAGCAATGACTTCACACAGGTACTCAGTGACGGTATTGGCGCATGGATTACCAACAACGGTCGTGCTGAACTTGTTTCTGTGTTTGCCTATTACAATCACATAGCATATCTAGCAGAAAACGGTGGACGTATACGTGCAACCAACGGCAACAATTCATACGGAGATTTTGGTTCCGTGGCAGAAGGATTTGATGCAACTGAAACCGCCGGCACAGCCATAGTCGACAACCGCCTGCAATTTGACGCAGAGATTGATCGTGTGATCACTAACGGATCAGCACTGACACAATTGGAATTTACCAATGCAGGCATTGACTACACAGAAGTCACTTACACGCTTACAGGCGGCGGCACAGGCGCCATTGTTGAAGCAGATGAATTCCGTGACGATGCTGTGTTTGAAGTTCGCATGTTGGACCTAGTTGACGACAGCACTAATGCTCCAGAAGCAGAAGGAAATCTTGGCGGATTTGGTTATAAGACTGCTGCCAGCACTGCCCAAGGCGGAACATCAACCACTATAACCATAGCTGCCACAGACGGTGAATCCAGCACTGCCTATATAGGTATGAAAATTGTGCTTACAGGTGGTACTGCGGTAGGACAGTTTGGTATAATCACCACTTATAATTCAGGTACAAAAGTGGCTGGGCTGGTAAAAGAATCAGATGGCACAGCAGGATTTGATCATTTAATAGCAGGTACTACCATAGTCAGTCCAGATGCTTCTACTACCTATGTCATTGAGCCTACTGTAATATTTGCAGCCCCTGGTTATACATCTACAGCAGCCACACTGCCAACTTCAGGAGACTGGAGTGTTGTGAAATACGGAGAAACTGCTGCTGTGTATACCACAGTCACAGGCACATATGCAGGTTCAGGCACAGGAGCCACATTCACTGTGATACGCAATGGATGGAAATACACACCGTCAATACAGACTGCAGGCACAGGTTATGCAAGACTACAAACCATAACCATACTAGGTACCAGCCTAGGCGGCACCACAACTGCTAATGATCTAGTGATCACAATCACAGCGGTAAATTCCACCACCGGCGCTGTCTTAGAATTTGATTATTCGGGCTACGGTATAGGTGGTAGATATGTGGCTCTGCGAGATGGCAGCACAGTGGGTGCAACCTCCGAAGACGGAATATCATGGACCACAAGAGCCAGCTTGATGCCTAGTGGATCACTATGGTCATCAATGGCTGTGGGGCTGTTTGATGACAATTCGTCAGTGGGCAAAGTAAGTAAATTTGTGGCAGTGGCCAATAGTGGCCAAGGTGCTTATTCTGAGGACGGAATAACATGGTCTGCGTCCAGCCTAGTGACAGCTGCAATGTGGGTTGATGTGGCCTTTGGCAAGCAAAAATTTGTGGCAGTCAGCAGTGATGTAACCACCGTGAGAATCAGCAACGACGGTGAAAACTGGGACGAAACTGGAACACTGACTACCACTGGATTCACAGCCATTGCCTACGGCAAAAACAGATTTGTCGCCATCAAGAGCGGTACTGCTGTGACCAATTATGCAACATCAACCACAGTCACAGACACCTGGACAGCAGGCACACTGCCTAGTTCGTCAAATTGGAATAGCATTGCCTACGGTAACAACAGATTTGTAGCGGTATCCAGCACCAACGGAACCATAGCTGCCTACAGTCTAGACGGTATTACTTGGGCAGCTAGCACATTACCATCAACAGCACAGTGGAACAAAGTCACCTACGGCCAAGGAGTGTTCCTTGCGGTGAGTAGAACCACAGCAGCAGCAACTTCACCAGATGGCGTTACTTGGACTACCAGAACAACCAGCACAGCAGCATCCGGGTTCTCATCAGTGACATTTGGTAACAGAAATAGATACGGACTGTTTGTAGGTGTTGGTCGCAGCACCAGCACAGTGGCCACCTACATCAGAACAGGTGCAACCGCTAGAGGTCGAGCCAAAGTGGCAGCAGACAAACTGTTTCAGGTCAATATCACAGAACCGGGATCTGGTTATTCGTCAACACCCACAATCACATTTACTGATCCCAACAACACATTTGAATCTCCTGTGACAGTGAGAACAGGTAGTGGAGTATTGGCCAACCCAAGTTTTGTTGCCAGGGGATCAAGTTATGTTACAGGCAGCGGAGAAGTAGACGTTGGAGATGGTTATTCCAATCTGTTCCAACCTGGTTCGTTTGTGGCCATGAGAAGAATCAGTACTCAACCAGTTCCCGGAGCCAATGTGGTGTTCAGTCATTTACCTGACAGAACTTTCAAGTTGGTCAACGTGGTCACATTCTTGGGCTCGAACGAAGGTGGTTACACAGCATTCTTCCAAATCAGTCCACAGTTGACTAGATCAGAAGCACCAACAGACGGAACCACTGTTGAAACTAGGATTAGATACAGTCAAGTTCGATTGACCGGACACGATTTCTTGAGCATAGGCACAGGCAATTTCATCGAGACCAATTATCCTGGAACAAGTAGTCAACCCGCTATTCCTGCCAACGAAGCTGTGGACAATGGCGGAGGTCGAGTGTTCTTTACTTCAACTGACCAAGACGGTAATTTCCGAGTTGGTGATTTGTTTGCCATTGAACAATCAACTGGTATTGCTACACTAAATGCAGATGCATTTAATATTTCAGGATTACAAGAACTTAATTTGGGCAATGTGACACTAGGTGGTGGATCGGCAACAATCACTGAATTCTCCACAGATCCTTTCTTTACAGCAGATTCGGACAACATAGTGCCCACACAGCGAGCTATCAAGGCCTATATTGCTGGACAAATTGGTGGTGGTGGCGCAAGTTTAAATGTCAACTCAATCACAGCAGGCAGTGTGTTTATCAGTTCTAACATTATAACTACTACCACAACTGGCCCAATTAAAATGAATGCAGTCTTTGAATTCAGAGGGGGTGTTATAGGAATACCCCTGGCATTCAATTACTTTTTGAACTAAATACAACGGAGAAATAAATTATGGCAACAGGAAGATTAGGAACAGCAGATCTCGCAGCAGCAACACTGACAACAGTGTATACAGTGCCTGCTACAACATTCACAGTGGCAACAGTCAGTGTGGTAAATCGCAGTGCAGCAGCTGTCACGATACGAATAGCATTAGCCAGCTCTGCTTCACCAACAGACGCAGAATGGCTGGAATATGATGTGAGTTTATCCCCCAAAGGTGTGCTAGAACGCACTGGTATTGTCATGGACGCTGGAAAATTGCTAGTGGTACGTTCCAGTGCTATTGGTGTTAATGCAGTGGCCTATGGCATTGAAACTGCAACGGCGTAACTAGGAGAATACAATGGGTAGAAAACATACAGCAGGAACAGCAGGCGGCTCAGGAGTTGGTGGCGTTCAATTTTTAAACACCACGCTGAGTGCTGCGGACGACCTAGATATCACTATAGATCCTAGTGGAACTGGTATATTCAAAGTGGCTGGCGATGCCCAGCTACAGGCTCAAGGCGATCTGAGATTTGCAGATGCAGATAGTTCAAATTGGGTGGCTTTTCAAGCTCCAGCCACCATATCATCAAACGTAACCTGGACACTGCCTGCCACAGACGGCAGTTCTGGACAGGCTCTAGTAACAAACTCCACCGGAACACTAAGCTGGGCAACCAATAGTGTAAGTCTAACAGACAACACCAGCGACTCGGCTACACACTTTGTGACTTTGACCACAGCTACTTCAGACACTACAATCACAGCAGTGAGACGCAGTTCTTCAAAATTAACATTTCAGCCCAGCACAGGCACATTGAGTATCACAGAGCTAAGAGTAGCAGGACTGGCCACAAGTTATGCAGTAGAAAATGTGCAGACAAGCAGTTATACCTTTGTGCTGGCAGATGCTGGAAAAGTTGTAACCATGGATAACACTAGTTCAGCAACAGTTACTATACCCCCCAACGGCAGCGTGGCGTTTCCCGTAGGCACAGTAATCAGCATAGCTAGAATTAACAGTGGCTCTCTAACTTTATTAGCAGGTGCCGGAGTAACTATCACTGGAATAGCTGCTGGTATTTTTTCTGCATCAGAACAGATCTTGTGTAGAAAACGCGGTACTGACACTTGGCTTGCTGTTAGTTCGTATACCGCCGGCACCTTAAACGCCTCGGGAGGTTCAACCTCGGTTGCCAGCGGCCTTAAAACCCACCAGTACACCTCTGCTGGTAGCTATAGTTTTGTTATATCGTAAGCATAGGAGAAATATATGCCTTTTATCAGTTCAATAAGAAGTCAATCAAATGTTCAACAGCCCGAAAAAGCAATTTCGGAATCCATATATGAAATTACCGGCGGGGATAAAGTATACACCGCCGGTGGATATACCATACACATGTTTACCACAGTGGGTGATCACGAGTTGAATGTCAAAGTCAAAGACAAATACAAAAATTCAACAATTGCCTTACAAGGCCCTGCTCCATCATCAGCTACTGTAGAATATCTAGTTATTGGCGGCGGTGGCAGCGGCGGAATGGGCGTAAGTACCAACGGCAACGGTGGTGGAGGCGCAGGCGGCTATCTCTCCGGTAGTACTTCAGTCAGCGGCACAACGCCGGTCACAGTTGGCGGCGGCGCTGGCCCATATCCCTATAACGGTAGTACTTCAGGCAGTCCTAGCAACCTAGGACCAATCTCAGCCGTCTATGGCGGACAAGGCGGTTATTACTACGGCTCTGCTGGCGGTTATGGAGGAAGTGGAGGTGGATCTGCTGCTGGATACGGTGCAGGTAGCGGTGTTCCTGGCCAAGGCAATCCCGGCGCCCCAGGCGGTTATTATTGGTCAGGCTACGGAGGCGGCGGAGCATCCAGTGCAGGTTCTGGTGTGCAAGGTGGATCAGGCACCGCTAGCTCAATCACCGGCTCTAGTGTATCTCGAGCAGGGGGAGGCGGCGGTGGCGGAAATAGTTCAGAGTATAGTGGTGATGGCCACTCGGGCGGCGGCAGAGGCCACGGTAGTGCTCCAAATTGGGGCTACAGCTACTACTCATACAGTCAAGATCCTCGCGGAGGATGGGGAGTAACCCATGCCTATACTGCAAATTCTGGTTCAGGTGGCGGCGCCGGCTCATACTGGGCTCCAAACATTGGTTGGTATCAAGGCGGCGGCTATGGTGCTAGCGGCATAGTAGTAGTGAGGTATCCTAGCTAATGGCAATTTTTAAAACCAATCGAGACATATTTTCAACGCCTTGGGAAGATGAACTGTTCAATGAGAATTGGATGGATCATGATGTTCCCTATGCGCCACCAACTGTGAATTGGTCATATGATAGAGAAATGAGGGTTGAAGATGTAGAAATCTGGGAACAGATTTGCTACAAATCTGGCGGCATAGGGTTATATGCTGCATATCTGCCCTATGCCGAATTTTATATTGTCACAGGAAAATGGGTACTACTAAAACCCGGGAACGTTGAATGTTTTTATGGACCAGGCTCCATGCAGGCCGCCTATCGCAGAGCCAAAGAAGTAGGACTGATAGTTGCTGTGCAAAAAACCTGGGTAGACGATAAAGATTTGTGGTTATTTCAACCTGATGGGACCAACCATCAAGGCAATATCACGTTGTCTGACTGATTCCGGCACTAGGCATATTCAAAGTTTGCGCTAATGCTGATCCTGAGATCTTCACTGTGATTTTTTTCCACCATGTGTGGAACATTAGATCTAAATATTAAAAGCAAATCTTCTATTGGTTCATATGCACAGGTTTTTCTGCTAGCAAAATTTTCAAGATTTCCTTCTACCGGAAGAGTATACATGTCAGTCATGGCTTCTATGCTTCTAAACCGAATTTTTCCACAATTTTCTAACACAGACAGATAGTAACTAACACTGAAATGAGATCGTGTGTGTTGATGATATTCTTGATAGGCACCTGGTTCTGCAAGATTAAACCAAAAGTCTTTGCAGTAAAGAGTTTCAATGGGAAGATTAATGCCGTAATTTTTACCAAATTCGTGTACCTTGGTTCGAAGCAGCTCAATCAAGGATAAAACCACAGTGTCTTGATCAGATCCATGATCATAAAATCCCACAGTATTGTAGGTATCACAGGCCCACTTGGTAACAGTATGACCCTGAGTCTGGGAATATATGGTCTTGGCCTTGTTTACAAGATACTGTCTATGTTGAAAATTCAATGTATCATTGTAGATCAGTGTAGGAAACCAACCGTCTATCATTTGGTAAATTGAATATAGGATTTCCCAACCACAGCTTCACTAGGTTTAGTAGATGTTTTATATTCTTTTAGAAGTTCTAGACTAGGGCCTGCGCCTAGCATTCCCAAAGAATCACGTTTGTCCCATTTCCATTCTGCATTTGGTCCATGAGCATCTACATAATGAAAGAAAGCCTGCACTTGCCAAGCATCTTGACCTTTATCAAACGGTTCTCGCCAATGAGGCACATCGCATCCTCGATAAATTGCTAGGTCACCGGGTAGTAGATCTACTCGATTACCGCCTATATATATTGACCAAACGTTGTTAGCATCGTAATTGAAATTAAAACAAACAGTTGCAGAAATTTCACAAGCCGGTCTATCTACATGGGGAGTAAGTTCGTCACCGTTTCTATAAATTCTATAGTAACAATAAGTCGGAAACAGAGAGAACCCCACTTCCTGTTCTAGCACAGGTTGCAGATGTACCAACATGCTTTCCATTGCAGGATCACAGTATTTTGAATGAGCTTCAGCACACTGAGCTCCGTTGCCCATCATGGCCTTTTCCGGAGTAAAATCCTGCATTTCGTCAAACAGAGCATATTGAGTGATAAAATCTCTTAGTTCTGTAGAAATAGCCGATCGAACTATACAATAGCCGTTGTTTTTAAAATCAAGTTGAGTAGATAAATTATTCATAATTGGTTATTCCATAATATTTTTTTTAATCTCACGAATTATATGTTTATGTATTTTAGAAGCACGGAATATATTGTACAATTTTTTTAGATTTTTTTCTCGCCAATAAAATTTTAATCTTATACAACTTATTGATGCATCGAACAATTCTTCAGTAAGGTGAAATCTTTTTAGGACGATTTTCTCATCACTAGGAAAATTTACGTAAAGCAAAGGATCGCCTTGAGTAACTTTGAACTCTCGCACATTAGGCCAACCTTGAAAAGCATACTCTAATGGCCTAAACCATGAACTTATATTCATATTACCAGGCACATAATATCCATAGTTACTTATAGGACTATGATGCAAGAAGGGATGTCTTGTTTCTATTTCTTGATTGTGTTCGCTAAAAAAAATCCAATTAGTACCTAAATTTATAGTATATGAATCTAGCATAGACGGCGCTTTCAATGTAGGAGCAAGATAACCTAGCATTTGTTTTTCAGCTGCTGTGTCTATAATTGTATTTTCGTGAACTTCAACAGCACAGTTGGTTGGACTGGAAAGAAGAAATGTGTTTTTGATTGAATTAATAAATGCAGGACAATTAATAAAATTATCACGGTTATTTTCTCTCTGAATTTTCTTTGTCATGTCTGTTAGCACACTCGTCGGCGGCGGAAATGCCAACAACATTCCTGCCCGCAGCGCAGCTGAGTCATTCCAGGGACTGTAATACACTGTTTGACTCATTTATTCTCCTCGATGAAAAGGACAACCACTTGCTTGTTGTTCTATTTTTTCATGTAGTCTTTTTTTGCTACTATAAATCTGAGTAGAATCACGATATTGATCTCTCCGCATAACAAATTTATCAATGCCAAATATTCTTTGATATTCGGGCAGCGTGACCAAATGCTGCACAATTTTGATACGTTTTTCTGACATGGGGTGTAAAATGGCCAATGGTGTCAACGGTAATATATTGCAGACTTGTTGTTGCTCAGTTTGTTTTACAAATAGATTGATTTCTGTGGCATGAGTATATTTATAGTTGACTAGACCAGGTAATACTGATATAACACCGTGGGTGTCTTGCATATTCCATAGAGGTTCAGTCCAGGTAAAATTTATATTTTCTTTGGTCCTAATTGCCCAAGGAGAAATGAGTTTTACATTATGACCATGCTGACCAGCAAAGCCAGGAAATTGCACACCTGGATGATTAGTAGGAGTAGAAACGTCCCCGTTAGAACTCACCCATTCCCACTCTCGTTCAGATCCTATGGGATTTACCATCAAGTTCATTTCAAACCATGAAGGAATAGCTATGCCTTTTTTATAGTATTCTATAATTGCGTTACAATGTTTTATGGTTACCAAAGGGGGATCAGAATCTGGAACTTTTGATGGCAACTGTTTCCACCAATCTGGGACATATTTCATTGCCCAGTCAATTTTAGCGTAGTCGTAGGCATGTGCGAGATGAGTAAAGCAGTCTAACACCACTTCTTCTTGTTTGGTAAAAAAATATGGAAATTTCATAATAGTATTTGTCTCGATGCAGGAATGGGAAAATAATCAGAACTTACTTCTTGGATAAAAAATACCTGTGTAAGTCTGGGCCTGTTATCATGGCCTATGAATTTATTTACACCGTGATACTGTGACCCGTCATAGGCAATAATTCTATTGTAGATGTTTTTAAAATTTACTGTTTCTTCAAATAGACTGTTGTTTTTCTCTAGCTTTTCATTGTAGAAATCAGTTTTAGATCTATCAAAATTTAAAAACATATCTTGTTTTTCTTCTAGATTGATAGGCACGTTAAATGGGTTTTTTGGTCTAAACAACGATGTGCCGCAGCTCGTATCTATACCGGGAGTGAGATATATCACTCCAGCATATGGCCTATAGTCTGCATGAATCCAACCTTGGTTAATTGATGAGTATTGATCTGGTTCTACAATTTGGAAGTAGGTTTCCACAGCCCATTTAACACTGCTGGTTTTTTTAAAATCAAAGGTTAGCGAAAATAGTTTATCGCAGAAATTTTTAAAAAATGCAGGATTTACAGAATCCAAAGAAGGTGATCTTCTGCCCGGCCATGGCATATTAACAGTTGATTTGAATTCCAAAGACAAGGCAAATTCTCTAATTACATCGGGATTGTTATAAAAATTATCTACACACAACGAGGGAAAATACATATTATATTTCTCTATCCTTGATCCACGTGACCATACTGTATTTTGTGCCAGCTGTTACTGGGTGTGCAATGTGTAGATAAGCATAATTGGACGGAAACAAAATCAACATCCCAGGCTCAGGTTTAATTTTTACATGAAAATTAGGAAATTCTAATTCACCGCCTTCAAAATTGTCATTTAGATAGCACAGGCAAGATATTGACCTTCCTATTGGAGTTCCGCCATCATAATGACCTTTATATTCTTCACCTTGGTCATATTTTAACATTTGATAATGCTCGTGCCATAGGCTTTCTTTGATATTAAATCTTTTGGCATAGGGAATTGACGCCGCTAACAATAACATATAGAACTGATTGTGAACATTTTGTAATACAGCATTATTGGTAATTCCTGCTAGATGAGTAACGCCCATCATTTTGTTTGTTCTGTGTGTTTGATTTGCACCTTCCTGAGTGGTTTCAGCTCGTTGCCAATGTACTCCTGAATTCAAATTAGCAGCAGCATTTTCAACCATCTCAATGGTATTTTCTGGATTAGGCCAAGCATTTTCATAAATGGCAATGCAGCCTCCTATTATTGTGCTGGGTTGCAGTTCTCCAGGAAAAAAATTGTTTATTACCACGGTCATATTGTTTATCCTTTTACACTAGCTATTTAAGACTGCAACAAAATTATTTCATAAATATTGATTATGGCCACACGCTTTATTTCCAGTGACGAAATTTTCAATCACAAATTTGATAAGAATTATTGTCAACATATCTCGTCTAAAAACTTGCAAACTACTGCAGATCCTAGTATTGCAGACATAGCAGTTTGGGAAGAAATCTATTTCAAACCAGGCGTAATAGGTGTATACGCCGCCTGGGATCCATACTGTGAATTTTATCTTGTGTATTATCCTGTTTTGTCAGAAACAAATTTTCATTCGTTGACATTTTTTGGAGAAGATGCTTCGGACAAGGTGCAAAATTTACTTGGAAAATATGATATACAGCTTGCTACTAATAATATATGGGTAGATGAAACTAACTAAATTTCAATGAAAACGTCAATTGATCAAAACTATTTGGAAATTCAATGTAACTCCAGTCTTCAGAAATCGTTGATTTAAATTCAGTTTGCCACAGTTGCCTAATTACAGACTGATCAACAACAGATAGTTGATTTTGATTTTCTATAAGATATTCTAAGGCTTTTAGAAAAATACAACTTACAGAAAAGTCATCTTGTATTATTTTGATAGTACCAGTCATGGTATATTTATTGACACATAGATGACATTTTTCAATAAATACTTTACTAACATAAAAACATCAATGGCCAAAATAACCGTATCCGATGCAGTGAGAATAATCCCCAGAGAAGCTGATTTCCTTAACAGAAAATCAGGGTTAAGGGGTGAAATTTTCTACGATCAAACAGCTAATACTCTTAGAATTTATAACGGATCCACCGTTGGCGGACTAAATTTAGCCAAAGGCGATCTGTCCAACGTTACAACTAGTGATTTTCGATCAAAATCTGTGGACGCCAAACTGTCCACGGTTACCTATCAAGTTACAATCACAGGTCCGCAAGGTGCAGATACTGGCAACAAATACAACCTCAATGGAGTTTATCGACCCATACTGAATTTCGTAGTGGGGTATACCTATGTGTTTGTTCAGGACAATCAAACCAATGTTTACTTTCCAAATGCCAATGGCACTACCATTAACGCACATCCATTAAACTTTTCCGCAGATAACCTCAGTGGTAATAATGGCGGCGGAACCAGTTATCTAGTGGATGTGCAATATTACCTAGACAATGTCAGCGTTACTCAAGCAGTATATAACAGCAATATGTTTACCACAGCCACTGCTAGACAGGTGCGTATCACAGTTACTAATTCTACGCCAGCCTTGCTCTACTATTGGTGTTGGAATCATTTGGCAATGGGTCAGTCAATAGCAGTAGCAGATCCCGGATCTGGCACAGGCAGCGGAAGCAGTGTATCTGTAGATGATACAGCCCCAAGTTCCCCCAGTCCAGGCAATCTTTGGTTAGATACCAACACCGGTATACTGTATGTTTATTATGACGACGGCAATTCTGAACAGTGGATACAACCAGTATTTCCCTATCCCGATACCACAAATTTAGCCACAGTATCCTATGTAAATTCCACAGTGGCAGCACTGCCAGCCACAGCAGGATTGGCCACAACATCATTTGTAACCTCAGCTGTGTCAGCTGGCGCATTTGTATTAAATGTTCAAGCAGATGATTCTACAACAAGATCTATCCCAACCGGCAGCACAGTGCAATTCAACGGTTCGGGAGGCATAACTACTACCTCTGACAGCTCAGGCAACATCACGATCATCGGCGGCGGCACCACAGGTAACATTACCTTTGCTGTGACCACCATAGACTCATTGGATTCTTCTGCCATAATATTTACGCCCGCAGTGATTTATGAATCTGATGTCACAGTGCAAAATAATCTTGTGATAGATAACAGTGTCAACGTTGCATTGGATCTGTCAGTGAATAATCGATTGACTGTGAAAGACATCATACTGACTGGCAATTTTTCAAGTCAGGGATCTGGAACACCTGAACTATTTTCAGATAATGAAATACAATTAACAGCTGGTACCCGTGTAGAGATAACAGCAAGTCCTTTGAAAATGGCATCTTTTACATCTACAGCAAGAGATCTTTTGACAGCTGTTAACGGTGATATGATCTATAACACTACAACAAGCAAGTTTCAAGGACGTGCCGGCGGCGCTTGGGTAGATCTGCATTAAACCATGGAAAAAAAATATTATCAATTGGCAACTCATACTGAAGCAGAATGGGATGAGCTAAATGAAGAATTAACAAGTCTAGGTCAAGTCAGTGAATGTGTGCCTGACAGAACTGTAGACTGTGTAGATGATCAATTGCACAGTTTGACTCGAGGAACATATCTACTCACAGATGCCGAAGCAGAACTGTTAAAAACTGATCCAAGAATAAAATTCATTAACATAGATTACAAACGCTACGCTGAATTCACACCTCCGCCTGACGAATTGCACTCAGTAAGACCAGAGTTAGTAAACAGATATGCATCTGCTGTGAAAAATTACAGAGAATTTGATGTTTCCAACACACTAGCAGCGACACCTAATACCTCAGACATCAACAGAACCGGATATCAACTTTATAGATGCACACAGAAATTAGATCCTTGGGTAGATAATTCACTGGCTGACAACGCAGTGGTCAATACCAATATTCCACAATACGGCACAGGCAAGCACGTGGATGTCATAGTTGCAGATGACGGCACCTGGATCGGCCACCCAGAATTTCAAAGCAATTCTCTGTCCGATTCTAGTCCCTTCGCTGCTGTGCCAAAACCTAGTGGCTATGTTGGAGGCAATGTTTTACCGGGTAACGGCACTTGTGATTTATTAGATCTAGTTCTAGATGCTCCGTATTATATTGATCCTGATTGGTTCAATGCTGATCCTGCTACAAGATTAATCACTAGATGGGACGGCACCATAGTTCCTGTAGAGTCAGTGGCAAGATCATGGTGGTCTAATGCAGCTCTAAGATCTTCACAGTTTGCTACAGCGGGAACTGTTAGTCAAAATGCAAACTACTCTAGAGCAAACTGCAATGGTTCTAACAGCGCCATACCTGCACCTGGGGACCTGGATGAAGCCAACCACGGCACCTGTTGTGCTGCACTAACCTACGGAAGAACCCAGGGATGGGCATACAACGCCAATAAATGGGTATTAGATCTCTACGGGAGTTACGGTATAGGCATAGAACAGGGCTTTGATCTAATGAAAATATTCCATATTGTAAAGCCAGTGAATACCCTTTTTAATACTAGAAATCCCACAATAACAAGCAATAGTTGGGGGTATCGATCCGACAAAGCTCCCGGCGGATTAACATATTATTACACTCATAGATCAACAAGCAACATTACTTATACCACCGAAACAGGAATAAATTGGTTAAGCCACATGGGCACACAAGGCGATAGCGGCCGATGGAAAAGTGAAATGAAAACAAATTCACTAACCACAGCGCAAGAGGAACTGATTACTGCCGGAGTGATTTTTGTTGCAGCTTCCGGTAACAGCAATCAAAAACAGGTGAACAGCAGTCACCCTGACTACAACAATTTTATTACTAATGCTCCTGGCGGAACGCTGGCCAATTCCACGTTCAGTGAGTTTGGGATTCCAGTATTTGGCACAACAAATCGCCGAGGATTCCCTCAACAAGGCGGCAAATACACTGATGCCAATGGCACAGTAATTTATCCTGTGATCAATATAGGAGCACTGGATGACGATTATAAAACTTCAAAAGAAGCCAAAGTTTCTTACAGCGATAGAGGAAACAGCATAGATGTGTATGCCCCTGCAGATGGCACCTTGGCAGCCAATAGAGGCTATGCCACAAACTGGCCAAGACCCGATACCTATACTGCTCTCAGTTACAATTCCGGCAATACCACCGATGCTGCTTTTAGCGGCACTAGTGCTGCCTGTCCTGTGGCCACAGGACTTATAGCCACCGTGTTAGAGTGGAATAGAGACTGGACCTGGGTGGAAGTCAAAACCTGGCTGCAGTCTCTAGAAACACAGGACGCTGCCGATTTTTACTTTGGTACAGAATCAACCACGGTCAATACAGCCAATTGGCTGGATTATGAAAGTCTCGAAGGAGGCGATGCTCGAGTGATTTACCAAGGGCAGATTGACGCTAGATTTAAACTAGGATCAAGAAAAATTATGTCTAATCTCAATATTACCAGCGGTCTAAAACTGAGATTGGGTCGTTGATAAATATTTTACAGAGATTAAAAAATGCCTATAAATTTTCCTAATAGCCCCACACTCAACGAAGTCTATACCATTGATCAAAAATCGTGGCGTTATAACGGCACTGCCTGGAATGTGATCAGCAGTGGATTTGATTTTTCAACTTCGCCTAGTTTTACCAACTTGGTTGTATCAGGACAACCAACTGTGATAGCAGACACTGCCACTGATACACTAACACTGGTAGCAGGTACTGGCATTAGTATTACATCTAATGCATCTACAGATACCATAACTTTTACTTCCGTAGCTTCCACTGGCAATATCACTATTGTAAACACTACTCTCAACGTTACCAACGCCAATCCCATAACTATCACTCCTAATCTAGTGTTAGGGGGAACCTTGAGATTTCCGGATAATAGTGTTCAAACCACAGCCACAGTGCAAGGACCAGCAGGACCAGAAGGCCCACCTGGAGCAAGCGGCAGCGGTTCAGGCAATGTAAATTCTGTGTTAGGTGGCTATGTCGATAATGCCGTAGTTAGATATAGTGGTACCAGCGGCACAAATATTAAAAACAGCACAGTTAGTATCAACGATGCAGGATTACTCACTGCCACCAGTTTCAGTGGTGCTGGCAGTTTAATAACTGCACTCAACGCCACTCAACTTACTAGTGGTACTGTGCCTGATGCACGTTTTCCAGCCACGTTACCTGCAAGTTCAGGAGCGAATCTAACTGCACTCAATGCCGATCAGCTAACCAGCGGTACTGTGCCTGATGCACGTTTTCCAGCTACACTGCCAGCTGCCAGCGGCATAAATCTCACTGCATTGAATGCTACAAATCTAGGCAGCGGCACTGTTCCAGTCTTGAGGTTAGGCGCATCAGGTACAAGGGATGCCACCACGTATCTAAGAGGTGATAACACGTGGGCCACAGTTTCTGGTGGAGGAGCATCTGATAGTTTTGCCACCATAGCAATAGCTGGACAGAGTTCAGTGGTAGCAGACTCCGCTACAGATACATTGACATTAGTAGCCGGTACCGGTATAACACTTACAACTGATGCTGGTACAGATTCTATCACTATAACCAATTCAGGGTCTAGTCAAAATACTTTCAGCATTGTGGCAGTGGCCGGACAGTCAAATGTCGAAGCAGACTCTGGCACAGACACATTGACTCTAGCGGCTGGCACTGGTATTTCACTAACCACTAATGCTGGCACAGACACCGTGACAATCACCAACACAGTCAGCGCAGGCGCTACGGCGTTTACTGGACTAAGCGATCGTGCAGACCTTACTATTGACCAATTTTATCTGCCTGCTATTACACGACTGGATGTCACTTTCAATGGATCTACAGCATATAGATTTGATCAATATGGCACCACGGATGACCCTACCATATATGCCATAAATGGCACAACCATTGCGTTTAATTTGGCTGGAGTTAGTGTTTCTCACCCGTTCCTCATACAGAATAATGCAGGCGCCAATTATGACACAGGGTTGGTACACGTGACCACAACGGGCACAGTGACCACAGGATCAGCTGCACAGGGTAAAACTTCAGGTACACTGTATTGGAAGATTCCGGATAGTATCAGTGGTAGCTACAGATATCAGTGTAGTAATCATCCTGGTATGATCGGAACTATTTCCATTAAAAACTTTGCCAGTATTTAATTTCTGTTTTTCCACACATTGCCCGGCCAGATTATTTACTAGCCTAAAAATATCGTATTAAATACTTGTTATAATAACATTATGACTCCGCAAATTATTCCAATTTTTCCTGCAGCTATCTATAGAATTAATCTTAGAAAGTTATCAACAACTGAACGCACAGCGTTTGACACCAATCCTATAACTGCTATAAGTAGACAAGGCAATCAGACGTCTGTCAAATCCTCTCTACTCGATGATAACGTATTTGGTGAGTTAAAAAACATATTCATGGAACACGTTCACAATTATGCTCGAGAAGTGATCAAAACAGACTGCCAATTTTATATGACAAATTCTTGGAAAAATCAAAATAAAAAAGGCCAACCACACGATCTGCACAATCACAGAAACAGCGTGATTTCGGGAGTATACTATGTGAATGTTGGAAACAGTGAAAATTCTATTTGTTTCAACAGGCTGACATCACCATTTTTCATGGAGTTTGAGTGCAGTGAACGGACCCCATTTAACAGCATAGAATGGTCAATTCCTGTTGAAGATGCAATGTTAATACTTTTTCCTTCCAGTCTCTATCATAGTGTGCCTGTAAATACCACAAACAATGAACGATTGAGTATTTCTTTTAATACTTTCATCAAAGGAAATTTCAATAATAACACTCTTGTGATTAACGCATAGCATAAATACACTATATAATTTCAACCAGTTAGGAGTTAATTTACATGAATACAATACCAGCCCCAGAGGGATACCAAGAACCATTAGTTGCACCTCCGGATCTTGATCCAAATACACCGTTGGCTATCCCAGTAGCATTAGACAGCAAAACAGCAACTAATCTCAAACTAGCGTTTGCTGCAGAGGCACGATCTAATGATAGATACCACTATTTTGCCACCGTAGCTGAGAAACATAAAGATGCAAATGCCGCAGCTTATTTTAAAAAAATTGCTGAAGACAAACACATGTTTGCTCAAGGACATATAAAAGAAGCCATACTGGGTGGATTAGGAGATCCGGATACCGGAAAGCCATCTGCGCATATTACCCAGGTATTAGAAACTGCAATTGCTTCTGAAATGCAAGCATCGGCTGAGATGTATATAAAATATGCAGACGATGCTCGAGCAGACAACCTACCACATTTAGCAGAATGGTTTATTGAATTATCAAGAAGAGCAGCTTCCCATAAAAAATCATTTGAAGACCTATTAAAGTACTACGAGTCTGACCCATCAAAATTCTACAATTCTGACCTACCGGATCCAGAACTTCGCGCGGATTGGTGAAGCGGCGGGCGGGTTATATAATCTGTTTGCATGAATCAAATAGACTTAAATCTACCAGTATTTCTACACCGAGGTCTAAAATCTTATCCAATTGATTGGATGAAGACTCAGGTGCTAGCAGCACACCAAACAGCTGATTATACAACCGGAAACAATTTTCAAATCAAAGATTCTTCCGGTGTGTTTTATACCTTATACAAAGATTTTTTTCGTATCGCCAATCAGCATTTTGGTCCACTAGAACTAGATCAAAGAAATCTTGCTAGCTGTTGGGGTTATGTAACAAATAAATTTTTTTATAAAGGCGGTATCCATAATCACCTAAACACCTGTGTAATTAATGCTGTTTACTATTTGAATATACCCGAAACTACAGACACACATCAGGGTTCTTTGAGTTTTTATAACAATAATTTTCAAGAAATTTATAATATAAGACCCCAAGTTGGTGATTTGATTATTTTCCCTAGTTATCTTAACCATCAGCCCCATCAATCATTCTCTTTGGATTATCGAATTTCTATCAACATGGAAATTATTTGTCAAGATGTCTGGGGCGTTGATAACAACTTTGTTTTGAGTTAATGATTGCTTGTGAAATCTGTGTCAATATGTTATAATCAAAGACATGATTGCACAAAAGATTATATTTTATCCCACTATACCTGGTATCGATAAGACAATGCCGATTTTATCGGCCGATAAAATAGTACATAATTGGAAACAAGAAGCAGCTAGAGAATTTAAAAATCAAAAAAATAATCTTGGTCATACCATACACAGCATTTCTAATTGTCCTGGAATCAATACTCTACAGAGTCAAGGATATGTGGTGCGAGCGTGGCAAGACATCTATATCAAAACAGGCTCACTACACGATAAAATACAATGGCGTACTCCTATCGATCAGCAAAAAATTAACGGCAGTCCGGCAATTGAAGAACATCAAGACAGTCTGTTTAAAACATTTCAAAACTGGCCGCACCACTCTAGTCGATCTGTAATAAAGTTTATAACCGGCTGGTGCTGTAAGATTCCAAATGATTATATGTTGATACAAACTCCTGTGTTTTATGCAGATGACAATCGATTTACTGCGCTAAGTGGAATTTATTCAAGTGACTACGGAATCAATAATATCAATGTTCCGGTATTTTGGCATAGTCTCAACGAAGAAACAGTGATCAAAGCTGGTACTCCTCTTGCGCAATTAATTGCAGTTCCTAAAGACTCTTTGGAATTAGAAATCAGAAATGATATTGACAAAGAAGAGTTAACGATAAATTATATATTGATGAACAATACTTTTGTAAGAAATTATGCCAAGATCAAATCATTTTTTCAGAGGAATCACTAGTGCAAAGTACATTATTTGAAACAAAATTTTATGGATATTATATTAATGATTGGGAATTAAAGAAAGAAAAAATTTCGAAAAAAATTAATATCACATCATTGATAAGAAAACCTGATCAATTGTTCACAAGCGATCGAGGTAATAACAATTATCAGTCTGAATTTGTTGAAATTTTTAAGAATGAGTTAGCACTATTTTCAAATGAAATTAAAGTAGACTCATTAGATATAGGCGACGTATGGACAGTGTCTTATGCAAAAGGAGATTTTCATATCCCTCACAATCATTCGGGTGTGGGATATTCCGGAATCATATATTTAGATTACAATGAAACCTTGCACAGCCCGACTTATTTCATTAACCCTACAAATGACCCCATAACTGATCAAACAGAGATAAAGCAAATTAAAGCCAGCGAAGGATCAATGATTATTGTACCCAGTAATATTTTACATTACACGTTGCCTAATAATTCACACAAAATCAAAAATATAATTGGATTTGATTTAAAATTTAAATAAGGTATATTCAATGGCCCACGAAGTTATTCCGTTATTTCCAACACCGTTGTTTGTTGCAGAAATACAGGGATTCACAACTGAAGAATTAGAATTTGTAAAACAAGCTTCTTTATACTCTCGATACAAAGATGAACCAGGAAGACTTGTGGGATCGGATAGATTTGATATTATACATTTACCTGAGATGTCAAGAATATGTGCTTTTGTACAAAAGCAATTGGATTTATACGTCAACGAAGTTATGTCTATATCTAATCAGTTGTTTCCTACTATCAGTTGGTTGAATCGTACCACAACTGGTGCGTATCATTATCAACATCATCATGTAAACAGCATTGTCAGCGGAGTTTTATATTTTACAGAGGATCCTGCACCTATTGAATTTCACACAGACAAAAATTGTGTTTGGAGCCCATTAAAGATGTTTCCTACCAAATATAATCAATATAACACTTCTAGCACCACTGTTGAAATCAAACAAGGAACCCTATTGATATTTCCATCCTATCTAGAACATTCTGTAATGAGATCAATAGCTGACACCGATAGGATAAGTTTATCTTTTAACACGTGGATAAATGGAACAATAGGTCTATTAGATAAGACCAGTTTTTTAAATCTAGATGCTCCGACACTAAAATTTGAACCCAAAGACAATTTAAATGTGTCGATAGAAAGACAAAGATTACAGAAATAATTAATTCAAGATTTAGCTTTTCTGCGCCTGTGACCAGTCTCTAATTCTAGTTTCTAATTTTTTTCGTAACTCTGATATTTCTTGTTTCATCTCGTTGCCCATAGTTGGCAACTGTCTAGAGTATATCATTTCTAGATGCATGTTATCAAGTTTTTTAATGCTGTAGGTTAACTTTTGCAACAATTGCACAGTTTCATTTTTTACATTGCCCTCTGGCATGGTGGCTATCACTGATTCGTATTTTTCACAGTCTTTGATAAATCTAGTAGATTTTTGCAGTATGCTTGACATTTTCTAACTCCAATATGGTTTCAATTTTTGTACGAATTATGGTATTGCTCAGTGTGTTTTTTAAACCAGTATGCAATTGTTTAGGCAAGTGATTCAACGCAGCCCAACATATAGTAGCAGCCGATGTTGTGAGAAATTCATCATCAACTAGACAGATATATGTACCGTATTCAAATCCACGGTCCTCACTGAGATACAATTCTATGGGTAAAATTTTACCCACTGAGAAATTATTTAACAACGGTTCGGCATCTTCTAATAGACTGCTGTTTCTTACAAATGTAGGCACAGTCCATTTGGCATCTTCTAAAATAAGAAGAATTCTCTTGGTGTTTTTGCTTAGAAACAGTAGACCGGCACGTTGTTGCATCTAGATACTTATCAAGCGTCTAGATCAAATCTCCAATATCCGGCAGCGTATTCGCCTTCAAACGATCTCAACCATTGTGTGCCTGTCCACTTGTATTGTACACTTGTGGTCAAGTTGGTAAAATATTCAATAGTTGTCACAGCGCCGGGATCAAATGTTTCTTGCCATGCAGTACCAGTCCATTCGATTATAGAATTGGCCTTGATCACAGTGTCATTGCCTATGAGATCTTTCCAAGCATCTGGGCCGTCGTAGGCAGTCGAACCAGAATCCAAGTTGTTCCAGCCGGCGTCTTCCACGTGCTGCCCTACATTAGTACTGGTATTGACATCATCTAGCACTAGATATCTTGTGCCCACAGGAATTGCAGCAATGCTTCCAAATTTTTCAATAGGACTAAACTTGTAAGGATCAACAATGGCAGTCACCGGCGATACTGTATTGCTAGGTACGGTGTCCATATCAAGATCTATCACCAGATATGAGGGATCGATTTCATTTACTGTGAATGTACCTGTGACTTCATAACCGCTGGGCTGTGTGAAATGTATTCTACTGGTACCTGTATACCCACCGTGAAGTTCCAATACCTTGTACCAATCTAATCTTTCTTGATTGCCTTTGTAGGGAGTAGCATCTAGTCCCAAGGCCAATACTGCTTCATAGACATTCAACACAGTGAGATCATAGAATCCGGTGGCCGTGTTTACTATAAACAATACCCCAAATCGATCCACCGTGTTTTGTATCTGTGTAGTTGCACCTGCATTGTCACCGTTGAATATGAGATCTTCTAGATCCAACAGTTGACCTGATTCTCCAAAAACATTCATGATGATGTTTTTAATGATGCCCATTTTCTTGACCTTGGCGGGCGGACTGATCCAGATAGGAGTTTGAAAATCCAAAGTACAGATATCAATATCACTTTCTCCGCCTTGCGGAATAGTTCTTGAACTGAAATTTATGCTGCTGAGATCCACTACACTGATACTGGTCCAGTCAACATAGTTGTCTGTGGTTTGAATTTCAAGACTGGGATTGAACAATACCAGAATCTGTTCCAGCAGCTGAAGTTTTTGATCTGTGTTAGAAGTCCAAATTTCTGCTTTCATAGACAGTTTGAACGGTGTGGGCATGAGTCTTTCCACAGTATATCCACCTCCCTGTACACCGCCGTATTCTCTTTCACCTGCAGGACTGGTGGTATACTGTCGTTCTCTCACAGATAATTTACTAACAAAACTATAGTCACTGAGTCTAGAATTATCCAACTCTAGACCGCTGATGTAACAGGCAATTCTAGGCACAGTTGACAGTTTGTTTTCACTGTTGTCTTTGATCATGCTGGCAACCTGTCTGGTCATATCACCGTACAACACAGGCACGTGTCGCTCTTCGGGAACATCGCCTCCAGTTTTATATTTGAATCCTATAAAGATTCGCATAAACTGAGTGACATATCGTCTTACTTGAGCGTCATAAAAATAATCCATTATTCATCTGCCTCCGGTCTAAGAGCCTTACTGAGACTCTGTCTTTCTTTCATAGTGTGGCCATTTATTGTGTCTGTATTTGTGTTGTTGATAAATCCAGCTTTTTGTGTTTGGCGAACATCCTTGCCTTCAAATTGATCACCCACCCCAACGTCACTTGGCCCTAGATTGCTCATAGTCATCCTCACTTTATCTTCAACCTTGACCCATCTTGATCCGTTGTATCTAAACAATCTATATGGGAAATAATCTTTACGTAGACAGAATTGACCATTTGCAGGAGCTAGCGGAAAGGCTATACCGGCTGTGAACGGAGCACCGTTTGGCGGAACACCATCACCTACTAGGTATCCGTTATAACCAGATACTTCCGATGATAATAAAGCAGTGGCGGCAGTGGCTCCTACATATATGGGACTACCATCGGTGTTAAACAAAAGATTGCCTGCTTCATCAGTGGCCTGCGTTTCTAGGCTGGCATCCATTTGACTGGTATCTGCACTAACTAATACTGGTAATTGATTTTCGTCCACCGTCAGCGTGTAAAACTGTGTGGTGTCTGATCCGCTTCTTGGAGCATCTGCTTCAGCCTGATCAAGCACTGCCTGAGTGATCTGCATTTCTTTTTCGTAGGTGCTCATTATGTTTCTTAGACTGTCAGCTAGTTCATAATAGGTAGCATTAGGAGGTGCAACTCCAGTTACTTCTTGTAGCACTGTGTAATTTTTTCCGTCTAGTCCAGTAACAACATCGCCCGGATAATAGGTCACAGCTGAGTTGTATGTGCCAACCATGGCATCTTTGTTAGCAACTTGGTCTAGTATTTCTTTGAATTCTTGACTGTCAACTAGAGGTTTACATTTAGCACGATATAGATGTGGATACCAAGTAACTGAAAATCCTTCCGCAGCTCGGTTTACTTCTTCAATCACATAGAATCTTTTAAGAGCAAATTGAAAATCATTGAGAGCATGATCGTCTTTGAGGTGTGGCAGCTCTATAACATCTCCACTGATCAATTTACGACCTAGTTTTTCAATAGTATCGTTGATGTGAAATGTGATAAAAACTGTATCGTTTTGTAAAAATAATCCAAACTGACTTAGATTAAAATCTAGATCTTGCAGGCTGTACACACCTCGCATGACATAGATATCAGGATCGTACTTGCGATCTCTATTTTCTAAAAACAGCAGGTCTTGGATCTGTGTAGGATCGCTGGTGTTGTATACGGGTAAACTAGGTGACGCTGTGCCACCCGAGGCTCCGGGACCTAGATACCGATGTATGAACACATCAGTACCTCCAACCTGGAACATTTCCCAGATATTTTTATCTATAAATTTATAATCATTGCCCTTTTCAGGACGGTAAAGGCTCAGTTTTGGCATAGTCATATATTTACCGCTACGATAAATAACTATATGAGCCAAATAGACCAATCAAAGCAAGAAGTTTTTAGTTATTGCAAAGCCATGCTGGGCGACGGCATGATTGACGTAGAACTAGATCCCATACACTACGAAACTGCACTGAATAGAGCACTGGGCGTGTTTCGACAGCGTTCAGATAATGCCGTTGAAGAAAGTTATGCGTTTTTGACACTGAGAGAAAATCAGCAAGAATACATTTTGCCCAAAGAAGTACAACAGGTACGACAGATATTTCGTAGATCAGTTGGATCAAGAAATGGCAACGGCTCAGGCGGAACAGTATTTGAGCCATTCAACATGGCCTACACCAACACCTATCTGTTAAGTTCAACAAATATGGGTGGCTTACTAACCTATGAACTATTCAGTCAGTATCAAGAATTAGTGGGCAAGATGTTTGGATCTTTCATCAATTTTACTTGGCAACCCCAAAGCCGCAAGATAATGATTCAACAGCGTCCTAGGGGCGATGAAGAAGTAATGTTATGGGTCTATAATACCAAACCAGATTTTGCCATCATTGACGATACCTATGCAGGCCAATGGGTCAAAGACTACAGTTTGGCCAACTGCAAGATGATGCTGGGGCAAGCCCGTGAAAAGTTTGCTCAAATTGCCGGCCCACAAGGTGGAAGCAGTCTAAACGGTGCAGCGATGAAAGCAGAAGCTACAGCTGAAATTGAAAAACTCACAGATGATTTGATGAAATTAGTCCCAGGCGGTCAGGGATATACTTTTATTATAGGTTGACCACAATCGTATTCTCCTGTATACTTTATACAGTTGGAGAATATTATGATTATTGGAATTTGCGGTTTTATTGGCTCAGGCAAAGACACAGTTGCGGACTATCTAGTGAATTTTCACGAGTTCCGTAGAGAAAGTTTTGCATCAACACTAAAAGATGCAGTGGCAGCGGTATTTGGTTGGGATAGAACCATGCTTGAAGGCCGTACTAAAGAAGCTAGAGAGTGGCGAGAACAAGTTGATCCATGGTGGGCCGCTAGACTTGATATGCCCACACTGACCCCAAGATGGGTGTTACAATACTGGGGTACTGAAGTTTGTCGTAAGGCATTTCACGATGACATATGGATTGCCAGCCTAGAAAACAAACTGCGTAACAGTCGAGATAATATTGTAATTTCAGATTGCAGATTCCCTAATGAAATTGAATCTCTAAAACAGGCAGGCGGCAGCATTGTTTGGGTACAAAGGGGCACACTGCCCACCTGGTATGCAGAGGCAGTCAGCGCAAATCAAGGCAACAACGTGGGATTGAATGCAATGAAAATGCGCAAGATACACGCCAGCGAGTGGGCTTGGTTAGGCAGTGACTTTGATGTTGTAATCGACAACAACGGTTCTATTGATGACCTTTATAGGCAGTCGGCCAGCCTAGTAGTCAGCGACAAGATCGCCCTGTCGCCAAGTGATTCCTTCTTTGCCTAGTATTTGAGCACAGTTCGAACACACAGTTTTTAAATTGCTGTGGCGACAGTGATCTAGATTACCGTCTATGTGAAATACTCTAAAAACTTCTTTGTGGGCTGAGCGAAACCCACACTTGTCACATTGATTTTTTATTCGATACCCGGAGCGATGCCATCTAGGAATACCAAAACTTAGACCGTTAGCCATACATATTTCACAAAGGCTACGATAGTAGATTCTATCGTTCTTTTTATAGTTTATCGCACGGGGTCTAGAACCGCATTTACACAAAGGTCTCATACAGTTATTTAAAAGAAGTAAGCCTTTTCATCCCCTTTTTCCACCTTGCATATCCTGGGGTTTTTTTGTGATGCCGCTAAATAATAGTACATTGATTTAACCCTAGGAGACAGTCGAATGGCACTAACATCACCAGGCGTACAAGTTACGGTAATTGACGAGAGTTTTTATACTCCAGCTGAACCAGGAACGGTTCCGTTAATTGTTGTAGCCACTGCTGAAAACAAAATAAACGGAGCTGGCACAGGCACAGCTTCGGGTACCACTGCAGCCAATGCAGGCAAGGTATTCAAAATGACCAGTCAACGAGAACTTGTTGACACATTTGGTTCACCGTTCTTTGAAAAGACAGTATCGGCTAGTCCTATACACGGTGGCGAAAGAAACGAATACGGTCTACTAGCTGCCTACAGCTTGTTAGGCGTTTCGAATTCTGCATTTATCCTACGTGCAGATATCAACCTAAATGAACTAGAAGGTCAAACAGATGCACCGGGAGCGGACCCAGCTGATGGCAAGTGGTGGGTAGACACACAAACTACTACTTGGGGTATCAACGAATGGAACGGTTTGGCATTAACCGATAGCGGTCAAAAATTCACTGCTAAAACTCCATTAGTACTCACAGATGCCGATCTTGACAACATCAACAGCAATGCTCCTAAAACATCAGTAGGCACCATCGGTGACTATGCTGTGGTGTTTCAAACAGCAGCAGGCGACGGAACATTTTTAGCTGAAGATGAGCTGGTAAGAATATACTACAAGAGTGCAGGCAATGCCACCGCTGGTATCACAGCCGGTACGTGGGTACTGGTTGGTAGTCCTAATTGGACAGCCAGTCATCCCACAGTATTCAGCTCAGCAGCGGTAGGAGCATTATCAGGCACATTTACAATTAATGATACTAGTATTACAACAGGAGCAAATTTAACTGCTTGTGTTTCGGATATTAATACAAAGATGAACGGCAGTGGTATTACAGCTGTTGCCAGCAACAGTAGATTGTATCTATACAGTGACGGCACTTCTACAGCTACAGGTGGTGACTCCACTGCAACTGCAGGCGGAACTGGTGGTATTGTACTTGCCAATACATCTGGTACCCCGTTGGCTTCATTGAACATTACAGCCGGCACATACATGTGCCCAGTATTGGCTCAACAGCCACATACCAGTGTTCCGCTGTTTAAAAGATCAGATTTTGGATCTACTGTAAATGCTCGTCCTACAGGTTCTGTATGGCTGAAAACAACTGAGCCAAACAACGGAGCTCGTTGGAGAGTTAAAAAATACAATGCAAGCACTGATGCTTGGATGGCTAATGAAGCACCCCTGTATGCAACTCCGCACTCTGCACTATACTATCTTGATAAATCCGGTGGTGGTGCAAATCTTCCCAAAGGTGCATTGTTTGTTCAAACAAATGCCAGAGAAGATATAGGATCATATTCTGCAAGCGGCGGCGGCATTCCTCCTTTTGGTGCCCTAGATGCAACACTAGCTACTACCACTTTTAGAATATTTAAAAGAGCTGCCAGCGGTGAAACTGCTATCAAATCTAAAATTATTACCACAGGAACAATTAGTGTATCTACAGCAAGTATAGCAGCTACCGCATTAGTAGTTGGAACATATTACATAATTCAATCCCTTGGAAATACTAATTGGAACACAGTGGCAGGTACAAGCGGGGTAACATATGCTGTTGGTGATACAGTTGTTCCTGCAGTAGCTGGCACTGGCACTGGCACTGCGTATCTTGCTAAAACATTTACTATTAAACAATCAATAGTGGGAGATGCAAACATAAGCGCAGCAGCAACTATTGCGTTTGCAGCAATCAATGCTGATGACTCTTTTAGAATCGCTGGAGCAATAAATGCTGCTAACTATGTTGACTCAACAGGTGCTGCTATTACAAATAACGTAGTGGCCAGTGTTACTACCAGTAACGAATTAGTGATCACACACAAGACCGGTGGCGATATCAGACTGACTGATGTTGCAGGTACTGCCGTTGGTACATTGTTCACTGTTTACAACCTAGAAACAGGTGCTGGCACCAGTAATTTCTACGCATTGTCAAGTGGTTTGGCCACAGGAGCACAAGAAGGTTATTTGGCTTCCTTATGGATGCCATTGGTTGGTGATGTGTTTGCTGCTACTCCAGATGCTCCATTAGAAGAGCCAGCAGATGGACAACTATGGTATAATCCTGCATTTGGCGAGGTGGATCTAATGATACACAATGGCACAACCTGGGTAGGCTATCAAAACTTTACAGGATATACTACAACTGATCCCGAAGGTCCCATTGTATCCGCAAGTATGCCAATATTACAAACTGACGGTGGTGCTTTGGTCAACGGTGACATTTGGATCAGCACAGCTGATTTAGAAAACTTCCCCAGTATATATAAATTCAACACCGATGCAGGCAATCAAATTGCACTAAAATGGGTATTAGTTGACAAGACCGATCAAACCACAGAAGAAGGTGTATTGTTTGCAGATGCTCGTGCAGGTACAAGCGGAGGCTCAGCCACTGCTGCGCCTACTGGATCAATCAAAGATTTATTAACCAGTAATTTCTTAGATCCAGATGCACCGGATCCAGATCTATATCCCAAAGGAATGTTGCTGTGGAATCTACGTAGAAGCGGTGGAAACGTTAAGAAATACAACAATGGCTATATTGACACCACAGCAGATAACGAAAGACAATCCGGATCACCAAGTATGGAATTATACTGGCCAGATCGTTGGACCACTGCTAGTCCCAACAATGAAGACGGTTCAGGATCATTTGGTCGCAAGGCACAGCGATCAGCTGTGGTTGCTGCATTGAAGAGCGCCATTGACACCAGCGAAGAAGCACGTGACGAAGAACGCAGAAACTTCAATCTAATTGCTTGCCCCGGATATCCAGAAGCACTTAGCAATCTAATCAACTTGAATCTGGATCGCAAGGTCACAGCTTTTGTGGTTGGTGATACACCACTGCGTCTAAAGAGTGATGCAACAAGCCTAACAACCTGGGGTACCAATGCTAATCTAGCACTGGACAACGGAGACAACGGCATTGTTACCTATGACGAATATGCAGCGGTTTACTATCCAAATGGATTTACCACTGACCTTACAGGTGCCAATGCTGTGGTTCCAGCCAGTCACATGATGCTGAGAACTATTGCTCTAAGCGATCAAGTGAGTTTTCCTTGGTTTGCTCCAGCAGGCACACGTCGTGGCGGGATTACCAATGCCACAGCAGTGGGATATATTGATTCGTTGACAGGTGAATTCCAAAGCGTTGCTTTAAACAACGGTCAAAGAGACACCCTGTATGATCTAAAGGTTAATCCAATTCCGTTCTTTGTAGGTACAGGATTGGTAGCTTATGGTCAAAAGACTCGTGCAAGAAATGCCAGTTCTCTAGATAGAATTAACGTGGCACGCCTTGTGGTATATCTACGCAGTCAGTTGACAAAACTAGCTCGCCCATATATCTTTGAGCCAAATGATCAAATCACTCGTGATGAAATCAAACAAGCTGTGGAAAGTCTGTTGCTGGAACTAGTGGGTCTAAGAGCTATCTATGACTTTGCAGTAGTGTGTGACGAAACCAACAACACACCAAGTAGAATTGATCGTAATGAATTATATGTAGATGTTGCCATTGAGCCAACCAAGGCCGTTGAATTTATTTACATACCATTGCGTCTCAAGAACACAGGTGAGATCTAATGAATAAATACAATATCGGAGCATAAGACAATGGCAATTACATCATTAACAAATTACTCGATTAACCCATCTGGTCCTGGTTCAAATACCGGTATGTTGATGCCAAAACTAAAGTATCGCTTTCGTGTTACTTTACTAGGTTTTGGCACATCGTCTAGTACAGAACTTACCAAACAGGTCATGGACGTTTCTCGACCAAAGGTTTCCTTTGAAGAAATTCCAATCGAAATTTACAATTCCAAGATCAAAATTGCAGGCAAATACACCTGGGAAAATATTACGCTGAACCTCAGAGATGATGCTAGCAGTAATATTATCAAGTTGGTTGGCCAACAGATTCAGAAGCAGTTTGATTTCCATGAGCAGGCCAGTGCCCGCTCTGGTATTGACTACAAGTTTACCACACGTATCGAAATACTAGACGGTGGCAACGGCGCTGCTGCTCCGGGAATTCTAGAAACCTGGGAATGCTATGGTTGCTTCTTGCAAAACACCGACTACGGTGATTTGAATTACACAACCAACGAACCTGCCACAGTGGCGCTAACCATAGTTTATGACAATGCAATGCAGACTCCAGATTCAGTTGGTGTTGTTGGCATTGGTACAGCTGGCGCAGCTAGATCGGCCGCTAGTGCTCTAGCAGTAGGTAGCTCAGGTATTTAATTAATACCGTAACACAAAAAAGCCCGAATATTTCGGGCTTTTTTTATGACTAAATAATTATATGGATAAGTTTACACGATTTTTAAATAGTGCTCTCAGAGGACCCAAGGGAGTGGTTGGTAATTTTCAGCATGCCACACGAATATTTGTTGACAACAACTATAGACTAGCACCTAGAACAAAATTTCTTTACTACGCTGTGTTTTCAGGAGCAGAAAGAGAAGTTTCATTATTGATCAAATCCACTGATTTGCCTAAATTTAATTTTGATATGGCTAATAAGAATGTGTATAATCGTACCAAACAGATATACAAGAAAATAAATTACGAACCTATTAGTCTTACATTTCACGACGATAATGCTGGGCTCATGCATTCGATGTATTCGGCCTACTATTCACATTACGCCTATGACGGCGGAAACGATCAAGGCAATCATCCCATGAGTCTGTTTAATTATTCCGGAGCATATGGAATGGGTTTTACCACGCCAACAAACTTTTTTAAAAAAATATCATTATACACTCTAAGTAGGCATAGATTTAATGGGTATGAATTGCTGGCACCAAGAATCAAATCTTGGTCACACGGACAGGTAGACTATGCATCAAATGAACCGTTGGATAACACAATGACCGTTGAGTACGAAGGTGTAAAGTATCTTTCAGGCAGTGTGTCATATGGACAGCCTGACGGTTTTGCAAGTCTATCTTACGATGTTGTGCAAAGTCCCAATGTGTTAGGCGGCTCACTGGGACTAGGTAACGTTCTGGGATCCGTTGGGGATGTACTAGGTGGTATTGAATCTGTATTTGGGGACGTAACCAAAAAGAACATATTAAAAAACCCAGGCGGATTTATAAGCACAGCAATTTCTCAAATCAATACCTACAAAAACAATGGAGGACAATTCCCCACAGTGGACGGAGTTATTGGAGAATTAAAAAATCCTGCAAATATTTTAACTGCTGCCAATACCGTCGGAGGAATAGTAGGAGCCAGTTTTCCTAAAATAGGTGCAGCATTGGGATCTATTGCAGCCACAACTGCCACTAGAAAAGTTTTGCAGACGCAGGCAGCCAATAACACATTCCCACTGTCATCGGGCAGTACCAATGAAAGTCCTGTAGAATTTCCATGAGCACAATTAATTTACCAGCAGTGACAAAAACAGACAGTGCTGCAAGTACAAAATTATTTTTTGATACCTACGGTCGGCGTCCTTTAGAATTTGGTGCCAATGAAGTTACTGCCAGTATAGGATTTTTTACAGGTAGAGGATTTGAAGAAGAAGCCGCCTTGACCACAGCTATGACCATACTACGTCAGGCCAAAATAGATGGCGTCCAAGTTTTTGAAATATTAGACACCTTGAAAGAACTCAACGGTACACAACTCAGTGCAGTAGTTGCACAGATTCTCAACAAGTATCGTCCCAACACATCTTCATTGGGATTTAGATCTGTGAATGTTATCAAGATAAATCAAACTAGAAATATTTTACCATAATGGCCAAATTTGCTCAAGGAAGATTCGAAATGAAAAATCCTGGCAAATATGTTGGGACCAAAACACCATTGGCAAGATCAAGTTGGGAATTTGTGTTCATGCGTATGCTGGATGAACATCAAGGCGTAGAAAAATGGGCCAGCGAAAGCATACAAATACCCTACAGGGATCCCCTAACAGGAAAATATACCATATATGTACCTGATTTTTTTATTACCTATGTTGACAAAAATGGAGCCAAACATGCGGAAGTTGTTGAAGTAAAACCAGCCAGTCAAACGCTGCTGGCCAATGTTGGCAAGAGTGTTTATAACCAACAACAATATATAAAAAATATGGCCAAATGGGAAGCTGCTACTAAATGGTGCAGGCAGAAAGGCATTAAATTCCGTGTGGTCAACGAAGAACATATTTTTCATCAAGGTTCAAAACGCTGATAAGTATTGCTATGACAAAGAAACTTGAAGAATTATTTAATTTAGACGACAAACAGATAAACCCTGTTCCTAAATCTATCAACGAAGAATTAGTAGAAAAAGCAACAGAAGTAAAAACACTAGATGAAAGCATTGAAGCTGTTAATCAAATTACTAGAAATCTGCCGCAGATAATTGAATTAAATGATTTAAACGATAATGAGTTAGACAATCTTGCTAGTAAAGCAGAAAAGGCTTACGACGATCTAATGGATCTAGGTATGAATGTTGAAGTTCGTTACAGTGGACGCATATTTGAAGTAGCAAGTTCTATGATGGGCAATGCTATTACAGCAAAGGCCGCAAAGATTGATAAAAAGCTCAAAGCCATAGATCTACAGCTTAAAAAATACAAGATTGATAAAGACAATAACGAAGACCCCAATGACGTGATCAACGGACAGGGTTATGTGATCACCGATCGCAACGAGCTCATCAAGAAATTGAGCGGCAAAGCATAAATACTAACATGAAACCATTTACAGAATATCTTGCTGAAAGCAAAAAAATCTATAACTTCAAAGTCAAAGTGGCTGGAGAATTGCCCGAAGCTTTTCAAGAAAACTTGAAGACAGCACTAGATCGTTGCAAATGTATCAAGTTAGAAAAAATCAAGACCACTCCAATACAGGCATTGCCTTTGGACTTCCCCACAATGAAAAATTGTGAAGTAACTGTGTTTGAAGTGATATGTGAATATCCTATCACAGGACCAGAAATAACCAGTGATGTTAAGGCCCTGGGACTCGACGAAGCCAGTTTTCGTGTACGAGGCGGCAGTGAACCCACAGAAGCTGATCAAGTTCTGCTAGACAATGAACCAACGGGGCAGTCACTGTTGACAGATTCTGCCTACAAAGAAAACACAAATGTCAAACACAAAGATTATTTTGGTGATGACTTCAACAAAGGTTTTTTAAAAGACCTTGAAAAAACTGCAAAACAACGTAAAAAAGATCAAACTGGGCCAACAGAATACAAGCTGCCCAAAGGCAAGACTGACAAGTTAGGCCTTAAAAGCGCAATGGGGAGTAAATAATGGATTTTAATCAACTGTTAGCCAAGATGAGAGACTTGGATCAACCTACCACAGAAGCCTGTGGTGATGCACCTATGCCTATGAGCATGCCACCTACAATGGATAGTCAACCGCCACCGAGTCATCCTAGTATGAGTGTTAATCTCAATGCACAAGGCATGGATAACATTGAAAGTTTGATGAAACTCATGACCAAGGTTAACCCGGATATGATTAACCAGCCAGCTAAGATGATGCCGATGCCAGCTATGACTGCAATGCCATCATTGACTCCTCCGGGACCTAGCATATCTGCCATCGGTGATCTTGGTAACTTGGATGCTGGCCCTTTAAAGATGTTGCCGGACCTAGACATGGATGAACCACACGACGAGCCAGATGCAGATAATATGGGCGGCCCCAGCGACATGGACTCTGATAATATGCCTAGTGACCACGTCGACAAAGCTCACGGTGATCAAGATGGTGACGGTGATCACGACATGGATGATCACAACATGGAAAAAGATGACGACAAGAAAAATGAGTATGCCAACGAGCCAGAAGAAGAATACAAAGACATTGACTATATGGTGAACAAACTTGCTGGTGGTATGAATGGCCCTAAAGGCACATACCCCAAAGTAGCAGGCGGTGATAATCCCATGCAACGGGTTGAAGCTGTGGATTTAAGAACTTCTATTAGAAACGAACTACATAGTCGTTTAGCAGAAGTTAAATCTCACCAATCTGCCACCACAATGAAGCACATTAAGAACCCAACTGCTGGCGAAAAGAAAGCTGCTAAAGACATCAAGCCAGGCGTAGCTGGATATAAAGATCGTATGGATATGTTAAAGTCGGCTGAAGCTGATGGTAGATTAAAAGATTAAGGAACTATAAATGGGAACAGTAACTAGAACCAACGGACTCAACTGTACAGCAGCAACACTGTATAGTTTAAATGCCAATGCATTTTTAATCACGGTGAAAAATGCAGGTGCAAGTGCTATCGATCTAAGAGCAGAAGATGATGCTGTAGATGAAGCTGTGGAACAAATTGTTAAAGAAATTAATCCTTTGATGTTTTTTGTTACCAACAGTAGTGCAGGCACAATTCACGTGATCATGGATAGTTCGACCAGCAGCGCGGCCGAGCTTCAAGTACGGATTAGAAGAATTGGCATAGACGGTGGCGGCGCAACTACTACCAGTATTGGCCCTAACGACGTTGATATCAGCGGTACCACAGTGGCTGCAGGCGCCAGCATTACTGTAGCATAAAAAAAATATAAAAACCAAATAGGCTCTTAGGAGCCTATTTTTTTCAGTAAATAACAGTATGGCAAAAAGTCTCGACGGTAATTTAATCAAAAAAGCTCACGCACCTCAACGGTACACGTTGGAGGAAGTCAAACATCTAGAAGCCTGTATGGATCCTGTTGACGGTCCATTATATTTCTGTAAAAACTTTTTAAAGATTCAGCATCCTGTACGTGGATCAATTCCGTTTGTGCCTTACGAGTATCAAGAAAGATTGATTCAATCATACCACAACTACAAACAGTCTATTGGTATGTTACCTCGTCAGATGGGCAAAACCACTTGTGCCACAGGATACTTGTTATGGTATACACAATTTGTGCCGGAAGCACAGGTGTTAATTGCTGCTCACAAGTATGAAGGTGCGCAGGATATTATGAATCGTTATCGATTTGGCTACGAAAATCTTCCCGATTTTATTCGTGCAGGCGTTTATTCATATAACAGAAATACCATCGAATATGACAACGGTGCTCGTATACAGGCAGTGACCACAACAGAAAATACGGGTCGTGGTAAATCTCTTTCACTGATCTATTGCGATGAGTTTGCATTTGTGCAACCACCAGAGAAAGCCAAAGAGTTTTGGACTGCGTTATCACCTACTCTGTCAACGGGTGGTAAATGTATTATTACATCAACTCCAAACTCAGACGAAGATCAGTTTGCGTTAATTTGGACAGAAGCTCAAAATCGTTTTGATGAATTTGGCAATGAAACTGAATTGGGGAAAAACGGATTTCACAGCTTTTTTGCACATTGGAATGAACACCCTGATCGCGACGAAGCATGGGCTCAAACAGAAAGAGCCAAAATAGGAGACGAACGATTTCGTAGAGAATTTGATTGCGAGTTTTTGATTTTTGATGAAACACTAATCAATTCTGTTAAACTTGCAGAACTCAAAGGCATTGATCCCATAATGACCATGGGGCAAACACGTTGGTATAAAGAAATTGATTCTAGATGCACCTATCTAGTGTCATTGGATCCCAGCCTTGGCACTGGTGGTGACTATGCTGCCATCCAGGTGTTTGAAATGCCTAACATGATCCAAGTTGCTGAGTGGCGTCACAATCTAACTCCTATACAGACGCAGGTAAAACACCTAAGAGAAGTCTGCAAATACATTCAAGACAGAAGCACAGAACTAGGCGGCACTAGTTCGCAGATCTACTACAGTGTAGAAAATAATACTCTAGGCGAAGCTGCATTGATTGTGATTAACAATATAGGCGAAGAAAACTTTCCCGGACTGTTTCTAAGTGAACCCATACGCAAGGGCCACGTTAGAAAATTCCGCAAGGGATTCAACACCACACACCGTACAAAAATAACCACCTGCAGTCAGCTCAAACATATGCTAGAAACACAAAAAATGAAGATCAATAGCAAGCCTTTGATTTCTGAGTTAAAAACTTTTGTAGCTCACGGAGTAGGATTTGGAGCCAAGACCGGAGAACACGACGATCTTGTGAGTGCAACATTATTAATACTGCGTATGGCCACTATTCTCAGCGACTGGGATCCTAAAATCTACGAAAAAATGACTGAAAAACTCACAGAAGATCAAATGCCAATGCCGATCTTTGTCAGCAGCGGTTATTGATAAATATAACTATGGATGCAACAAACAACATTGCCACTGATCTATTCTACAAAATACGTAGTAGATTTTCTGGCCTAAAATTAGGCAACGACACAGGTGCTATCACTATCAATCCCGAAGAAGCAAGATTCTTTGATTTTGATTACAAAGACGGTGAAGCAGCTATTGGTCATGTAAGTATCAGTCTTGCTGAAGATAATTCTATCAAAGTTTATTTCAGTACAGGAATAACAGAAAGTATGGATACCTTACAGAAAGAAGGCTGGTATGGATTCTTAAAAGAATTACGTTTGTTTGCCAAAAGAAGATTAATGAGTTTTGATACTAGAGATATCGCCAAAGACAATCTAGATCGTAGAGACTTTGCATTTCTAAGTCAGTACAATGCACCCAAGCAATCACAACCAAATACACCCCCCACTGTTGGAGAATCAATTATGAGCGAAAGCGCAATGTATGGCAGCAAGAACGTCAGCTTCCAAAAATTAATGGATACACGTTTAATCATTAAACACAGTAAGGCAGTCATGGACGACACTACTCCTGGTAGTAGAACAAGAAATATTGGTGCGTTATTTGTGGAAAATCAAGACGGCGAAAGATTCAAGTATCCCTTTATTCACCTAGCCGGTGCTCGAGCCATGCAACGTCATGTGGCCAATGGTGGATTGCCCTATGATGAACTTGGAAAAAGCATTGTGGGCATGAGTGAAGAAATTGCGCAATTAAAAAGTTTTGAAAGTTATGTTGTGCGCAATGATCTAATGAATTCAATGAACAACTCCATTGTAGAACGATCATCACAGTATCTAAATGGCCTAAGAGAACAAATCAAAGCACTATCTAAACAAGGTCATTACGAGGCATACAAAGAAAATTTTCAGGCAATGGAACCTGTAGAGATTCCACAGGACGTGGTAGAACAGTACACAGATCAATTCACAGTAAGAAATTTCAAAGAAGATATTAAATCAGTATTTCCTGTTCTATATAGACTAATGAAAGAAAGCGAAATAGGCTATGACGACATAGTCGAAATGACGCAACCAGACGTAGTAGAAAACGAGGTTAGTGTAAATTACAACGATCCATTTGCTAGATTTGAAACTTGGGCCATGGGACTAGGCGAGGCTTCGGCTATTTCCAGCGAAGATCCAGAAGAAAAATCTGCAGCCACAAAAGAATTACAAGAGCTAGTAGGCCAAGCATTTCCAGCAGGAGTAGATGGTACAAATGCCATCGAAAGCCTAAAGGGTATAATTGAAGATTCACAATTATTTCAGGCAATAAAAGAACAATCAAAACAAGATTCGGAAATAGATGCAAGAGGTCTAGTTAAAGAATGGTTAGAACAAAATGCACCAGATACTCTAGAACAACTAGACTTTGGAGATTTTGTTCCACCAGAAGGTGAAGCGCCGGCGACTGACCAAGGGGGTGATATAACAGCGCCAGAAGCACCACAACAAGAATCCGATGGTCCAAATAAAAGCGATGTTCCTGCTTTTATGAGAAAAGCCAAAGGTGACGATGATTGGAAAATGAGCACCAAGGATATGGATGACGAGAAAACAAAATCGCCAACCAGTTCCGCTGGTCTAGCACGTAGAAAACAAGAACTAGGTATGGGAGAAGCTGACTCTGAACCGTCTAAAAAAGATGATGATGACCGTTCTCCTCCGTGGGATACAGATGATGAAAAGTCAAATTTTAAAAAGCCCAACAATCCAAACCGTACAGGTCAGGATAGTGCTAGAGCATTAGCACAAAGAGGCATGCAGTCTAAAATGAATGTTCAAGAACTAGCAGAATTTGTTCATACATTTTATGACCGTGATTCAGGCACATTCCCCAAAGGCCCAGAAGGCGTTGCTATTATGGTAGGCAAGAAGTTTGGTGAACAGGCAGAAATGGTTGCTCGCAAAATGGTAGAAAGAATGGCTCCACAACAGCAAGATCCGCAGATTGCAGAACTTGCTCGTATTAGAGAACTTGCAGGCTATTAAAATTCAATATCAACCAGATCGGGCACTTAGGTGCCCTTTCTTTTGGCTAAATTGATTGTCAACGAGATCATTGGCTACAGCGTTATATATATGTAGGGGTAGAAATTCCTACTTAACCAAAAGGAAACTTTAAAATGAAATCAGCAATCGCAATCCTCGCTACCGTGTTCGCCGTATCAGCATTTGCACAAGCACCTGCTAAGAAAGAAGAAGCCAAACCAGCAGCACCAGCTGCCGCAGCAAGTGCTCCAGCACCAGCTAAAGCTGAAGCCAAAAAGGAAGAGAAAAAGCCTGCAAAAAGTGACAGTGCTAAGAAAGACGCACCTAAAGCAGACGCAAAGCCAGCCGCTGCTCCAGCAAAGTAAATTTGAAGCAGAAGACAGTGAACTCATTATTGATGATGAGGTCAAACTTGGCCGTAATCTAAAAAGCAGAGATTTTGGTAAATTAATTGACTCTGATGGAGACTTTGAATTATCAAATCATGTCAAATTTAGATTATGGCTAGCTAGACAAATGGCCATGGCCAAGTTCAAAGAAGCCCACGGTTAAGCCCTGGGCTTTTTTATTGGCAAAATAAAATTAAAAACTAACAGATAATCATTGACCTTGCTAAATAAAAAGCGCATAATAACATATGTGCATAAGGCATATAAACATTTTAGGCATAACATAGGAGGCATTTAAAATGGCAACATTAGCAGAAATTCGTGCGAAACTTCAAGAAGCACAATCAAAGTCCACAGGACAATCCACCGGCGGTGGAGACAACGCAATTTACCCACATTGGAATATGCAGGAAGGCAAGGAAGCAGTAATTCGCTTGCTACCCGATGGTAACTCTGCCAATACTTTTTTCTGGGTAGAACGTGCAATGATCAAATTGCCGTTTGCAGGCATCAAGGGTGAAACAGATTCACGAGCTGTTCAGGTACAGGTTCCTTGTGTAGAAATGTACAACGACGGTACAGCTTGCCCAATTCTTACAGAAGTTCGTGGCTGGTTTAAAGACAAGGCTCTGGAAGAAATGGGTCGCAAGTATTGGAAAAAACGTTCATACATTTTCCAAGGCTTTGTGGTAGAAGATCCTATTAAGGAAGATAGAATTCCAGAGAATCCCATCCGTAGATTCATCATTGGTCCTCAGATCTATCAAATCATCCGTTCAGCACTAATGGATCCAGAGTTGGAAGAATTGCCAACTGACTATATGCGTGGCGTTGACTTCCGTATTGCTAAGACTAGCAAAGGTGGTTTTGCTGACTATTCTACATCAAAGTGGAGTCGTCGTGAACGTGCAATTGCTGATGCAGACAAGGCAGCCATTGAGCAGTTTGGCTTACACAATCTTAGCGACTTCTTGCCCAAGAAGCCCACTGACGTTGAACTTAAGGTCATGAAAGAAATGTTTGAAGCGTCAGTTGACGGTGAAGCATATGACATGGATCGTTGGGGTCAATACTTCAAACCAGCAGGCATGGGTCAGGCCACAGGCGATCCCAACAAAGCTGCCGCACCACGTGCTGTAGTGGCCGCGCCAGTGGCGGCAGCCGAAGAAGATGCTCCTTGGGAAGAACCTGCTACGCCGGCAGTCAAGCCAGCACCAGCAGCACCCGCTGGTGAAAGTGCAAGTCGTGCGCAAGACATCCTTGCCATGATTCGCAATCGTCAAAAGTAATTAGACTAAACATAGAGTGTGGGGCAACTCACACTCTATTTCTCAACAGGGCAAAAATAATATGGCAAAAGCATTTGATATTTCTAAATTTAGAAAGTCAATCACTAAATCTATTGACGGTTTAAGTATTGGCTTTAACGACCCAACAGACTGGGTCAGTACAAACAACTACGCATTAAACTATCTTATCAGTGGATACTTTGATCGTGGTATTCCCCTAGGCAAGGTCACTGTGTTTGCAGGTGAAAGTGGTGCAGGTAAATCATTTATCTGTTCAGGCAACCTAGTTAAAAACGCACAGGCACAGGGCATTTATCCTATCTTGATTGATACAGAAAATGCGCTTGATGAAAAATGGTTACACGCTCTTGGAGTTGATACAAGTCCAGACAAGTTGTTGAAACTTAACATGGCCATGATTGACGATGTGGCAAAAACTATTACAGAGTTTATTGCAGAATACAAAACAATGGATGAGGCAGAGCGTCCTAAGATCTTGTTTATTATTGACAGCTTGGGTATGTTGTTGACTCCCACAGACGTTAATCAATTCCAAGCAGGTGATATGAAAGGTGACATGGGCCGTAAGCCTAAAGCACTAACAGCACTTGTTCGCAATTGTGTCAATATGTTTGGCGCCTACAACATTGGTATGGTATGTACCAATCACACATACGCAAGTCAAGATATGTTTGATCCAGATGACAAAATTTCAGGTGGTCAAGGTTTTATCTACGCAAGTTCAATCGTGGTTGCCATGCGCAAATTAAAATTGAAACTTGATGCAGACGGCAATAAAACTACAACTGTACAAGGTATTCGTGCAGCCTGTAAGATTATGAAAACTCGTTATGCTAAGCCGTTTGAAAGTGTACAGGTTGAGATTCCCTATGAAACAGGTATGAGTCCATACAGTGGATTGGTTGACTTGTTCGAAGCCAAAGGCATGCTCAAGAAAGAAGGTAACAGTCTTGTGTACACTACTAAGGACGGCGAAATTATCAAACAATTCCGCAAGGCCTGGGAACGTAATGAAAAAGATGGTCTAGACATTGCAATGGCAGATATTTCCAAACACGGTGAAATTTCCACTTCTGAGATAACTAATACAGTTGAACCAGACTTGGAGGTCACTGAATGAAAGAAGATTTAATTGCAGATATTTGGACATTGGTACTGGAACATATTCCTGAAAAACATCGCAAAGATGTTGCAGCGGATTTTGTTAATACATTAATAGATTATGGTATCAAAGAAAGTGTACTTGAACACCTCAAAGGTGTTGACCCGTATCTTGATACTGCAATTGATTATGCCATTGACGGAGAAGACATCGAGGATGAAGACAGCTACGAAGATGAGGAATAAATGAATTGGTATGATCGTGTTTCTAAAGATATTTCAAATATTCCAGATGCCGTGGCCTATTATGAAGCTGAATTAATTCATGCAAAACAAGATGTCCGTGTAGCAGGCAACATTGAAAAAGCCTCTGCGCAGATGCCTGGCATTGTAGAAAATCGATTTAACCAACTGCAAGAAATTGAAGGTATTTTAGAATATCTCAATATCGAACTTCGTAGACTTCGTAGTCAACACTTTCGCAAGTATCTCGAAACCTATCAACGTCAGTTAAGCAGTAGAGACTGTGAAAAGTTTGTCGAAGGCGAAGCTGACGTTGTAGATTTTGAAAAGATCATTAACGATTTTGCACTGCTACGTAACAAATGGTTGGGTATTATCAAAGCTCTAGACATAAAGCAGTGGCAATTAAGCAATATTGTAAAACTACGTACAGCTGGGCTAGAAGACGCCACTCTTTGAACTATCTCATTATATACGCAGATAAATATCTGCATGAAAATAGTATTAGTCACAGGCGGGTTTGATCCCGTACATAGTGGGCACATTGCCTACTTTAAAGCAGCTCGTACACTGGGAGACAGTCTCATAGTAGGGCTGAACAGCGATGAATGGTTGACTCGTAAAAAGGGTAGAAGTTTTATGCCTTGGAATGAGAGATTGTGTGTGATCAACAATCTTTCGATGGTAGATGAAGTCTATACCTTTGATGACGAAGATGGCTCGGCTAGACGTTTTATTCATCAGGTCAGAGCACATTACCCAGATGCTGAACTGATATTTGCCAATGGCGGCGATCGTACTGCAAAAAACATTCCAGAGATGGATGTGGTTGATCCAAATCTCAAATTTGCGTTTGGAGTTGGAGGTGAAAACAAGGCCAACAGCAGTTCTTGGATACTCGACGAATGGCGAGCTCCTAAGACTGGTAGAGCTTGGGGATACTATCGAGTGTTACATGAAGTTGGCAATCATGTCAAAGTTAAAGAACTCACAGTTAATCCCAAGACCTGTCTTAGTATGCAACGTCATCAAGACCGTGCAGAACATTGGTTTGTGGCCGAAGGTACAGCCACAGTCTATAGTATAGATCACAGCTCAGACATGGATCTGTTAGGTGAATATACACAGCACCAACACATACATATCAATAAAACTCAATGGCATAAGTTATGCAATGAAACTGATCAACCCTTGCGAGTTATTGAAATACAGTACGGCGAAAATTGTGTAGAAGAAGATATAGAACGAAAATGAAAAATTGGATCTTCTTGAGCAAAGATGGACAAGATCAATACATTGCTAAACTTGCAACATCCTGTGGTGGAAAGATTGTTTCAACTGACGATTTTGTCTACAGTGATTCCTATGAACCCATAATACTCAGAGGAATTTTAAAACACAAAATTATGAAACAATGCTGGGACGACAATAGAAATTTCTTTTATATGGACACTGGATATTTCGGAAATGATGCAACATCAACTAATCCCAATGGGTGGAAATACTGGCATCGAATAGTAAAAAATGATTTACAACACGGAGAAATTATTCCAAGACCAGACGATCGATGGAAGAAATTCAACAAGACTATTGAGCCTTGGAAGAAAGACGGAAGGAAAATTATTGTTGCAAAGCCAGACGAAAAACCGTGCAAATTTTACGGCATTGATCTTGATCAATGGACTGTTGATACTGTAAACACAATTAAAAAGTACACAGACAGACCTGTAGAAGTTAGAGAACGAGCACCGAAGAGAGAAGATAGAATATTAAGCAGGCCTTTAAAAGAAGCATTAAAAGATGATGTATTTGCACTGGTAACATACAATTCAGTAGCAGCCACTGAAGCCATAATGAATGGGATTCCAGCATTCACACTTGCCCCTTGCAATGCTGCAAGTCCAGTGGCTGGTCAAGATTTATCCAAAATTGATACACCATACTATCCAGATGCGGATAAATTATATGCTTGGGCTTGCCATTTAGCCTACGGGCAATTTCATAATTCAGAATTGATATCCGGTGCCGCATTAACAGCATTAACAGAATTATAACTAAGGAACTATATGAAGATTTTTGTCGGATACGACCCAAGAGAAGACATTGCATATCAAGTCTGTGAATTTAGCATTAAATCTAGACAGCCAGATGCAGAGGTAATTCCGTTGAAACAAAATCAACTTAGAGAAAAAGGATTATATGCTCGAGAACATGATGTGCAAAGTTCTACCGAATTTACCTTTACACGATTCTTAGTACCACATCTAATGGATTATCAAGGATGGGCTATATTTTGTGATTGCGATTTTCTTTTTACTATTGACGTTGCTGAAATTTTTAAATGCGTTGATGAAAAATATGCAATTATGGTTGTCAAGCACGATTATACTCCAGAAGAAGGTGTAAAGATGGATGGACAACGTCAGGTGCCCTATCCAAGAAAAAATTGGAGTTCTTTGGTTTTGTGGAATTGCGGACATCCTTCAAACAAAAAACTACATCCGGATATTGTTAATTCAGAAACTGGTCAATTTTTACATAGATTTCAATGGCTCGAAGACAACGAAATTGGAGAACTATCGTATGCCTATAATTGGTTAGTTAATTGGTATAAAGAACCACAAGACGGTACGCCAAAAGTAATACATTATACAGAAGGTGGACCTTGGTTTGAGAATTACAGACATTGTGAGTACGGGTACCAATGGGCTGTTGAACACGCAGCAATGGAAGAATCGCTGAAGAAGGCTCCAGAGTCTGCGTTTGGTCCGTTTGACCACATACCGAAAGATATTGAAACTGTTTTTAAAAAAATATTAAAGTATAGAGTCGACCCGTCCGGAAAAATTTATAACACTACCGTTGACAGTGTAATTGAGGATATTAAAATGTTAGACAACAATGCAGCAGTGGCCGTCGATGGTGGTAGAGATCCCAATGATGCCAAGGGACTTGGCTGGGATCCATATATGGAATCTTTTATTCTTGGCTGCGGCGGCACAATTACCAACTACGATAAAATTGAAAATTCTATGACTCCAGTAGTGTTTAGAGGCATCACCAAGGCCAAACATATGACAGCCTGTGCAGAAAAAGGTAGAGATTACTATTATATAGACACTGGCTATTTTGGTAATGTAAGAAAAAAATTCTATCACAGAATTACAAAAAATGCCATGCAGAATTTAGGTCCTATTATAGAACGTCCTTTTGACAGACTCGAAGACACAGGATGGCGGAGAAGTAAATTTAGAACAGGCAGAAACATATTGATATGTCCGCCCAGTGCTAAAGCTATGTCGTGCTTTGGATTAGATCTAGATAAATGGATGGAAGAGACTCTTGATATTATTAAGAAACACAGCGATCGTCCTATTGTTATAAGATTAAAAGGCAGTAGACGAGATAGAACAGCTGGTGATACAATGGAAATGGCGTTGTCTAAAGATGTACATTGTCTTGTAACTTTTAATAGTATTGCCGCCACAGAAGCACTGTTATTAGGAAAACCTGCAATTACCCTAGGCCCTAACGCTGCTCAACCATTGTGCAAACAAGACCTATCTGAAATTGAAAATCCCTATATGCCAACTGCTGACGAAGTTGAAGCCTGGGCTGCGCATCTGGCATATGCACAATTTAGTGAAGCTGAAATGAAAGATGGCACTGCTTGGCATATTCTCAATAGTGACGGCAAAATTTGGATCCCACCGGTAAAAGATGACCAATGATGTTGTTGTTTACCTGAGTTCTCTAAACAAGCAGGAACCAGGAAGAAAAGTTGATACGTTGACTGCATTTGCACAAGGAGCACGAGCTGCTGGTGCAAGAGTACACGTTGAAACAAAATATGTACATAGTCCTGCTAAATTGGCAGTTATCCTGGGTTGGCCTAGTCCTATTCAACACGCCGTGAATATTAAATTTAGGCAAGAAGTAGTAAACAAGCAGAAAGAACAAGGCAATCATATAATGGCCATAGATGCAAATTGTTTTAAATTTGCAGATCAAGAAAGCAGATATCTAAGATACAGCATCAACGGAGTATTTTATGATATCAGTGAGTATGCCAATAAAAATTCAAACGCTGCCAGATGGAATCAGTTATCTCATGATACTGGGTTAAGTTTAAAAGACTGGAATCAAACCGGTGAGTATATTTTATTCTTAATTCAACGAGATGGCGGCTGGGGAATGAAAGGATTAGATCCTGCGCAATGGGCTGCAAATAAAATTAAAGAAGTAAGAAAATATTCTAATTTACCTATTGTTCTAAGACCACATCCGGGAAAAGTTGCCGATCTACGACAATTAGTAGGTCCTGGAATTAGTATCAGTGATAGCACAAAAATTTCATTACTTGATGATCTTGGAAGATCAAAAGCTGCTTTTGTCTTTAACAGCAGCAGTGGCGTTGCCAGTGTCCTATCTGGCGTACCGTTATGGGTTGACGATTCCAGCAGCGTCTGTTGGGATGTTGCTAACAAGGATACATCGATGATAAATCAGCCTCAATTGTTCAGTAGACAACAATGGTTAAATGATCTAGCTGCCTGTCATTGGACTGACAACGAAAGTCGTCAAGGTCTTGTTTACAATAAATTTTTACCTTATATTAAATGATGTCAAAAAATATAAATGTTTATTTTCATTTTGCAAGTCCTCCTAGGGAAATTGAATACCAATCATTAACTGGATGGTCGGTGTCTCTAAACCACCAATACAAATCTGGACCCGTCCAATCTTTGAATTGTTCTTGATACCACTCAATACTACGGGGATATGTTATCCAATTGGGATCATACATTCTTTTTTTAGACTTTACAGGTTTGTCTGGTTTGTGTAATCCTATGAATACAAACTTAGTAGCATAGTTCATTAATTTATCTTTCAACCAGGGCATATCAACATCAGGAATACTGCCTAGTACCTGTGTACAACTAACAGCATCAAATGTTTGTCCAACAGGTTCTATTTCAAATTCTTTTACACAAGGATCAAACTTATAAACACTTTCCGCATTTATTCTAGTCTGAAATGTCATTGGTTCTGTTACTCGATCGTGCGGCATTCCGTATGAAACTAAATTTTCATACTGTCTACCTTTACCGCATCCATAGTCTAGCACAGTTTTAGCAGCATACTTATCCATAAGAACACGGATTTGATTGTGATAATTTTTACAATCGTCACCGCCCCAACTGCTGTTATTCAATTGAAATTGTTTTCCTAATTCTACACTTTGTAAATAATATTCGCTTGGCATCATAATTTTCCTATAAACTTTTTATTTTCCGCGACCCACTTTTGTGATTCTACAGATTTATTATATTGACTGGTCCATTCACTGTATATTTGCCAGTTATTGGGTTCGGCATATTCATGTCTAATTAGATACATTTGACAACTAACTTTAACTGCTCGTGCACCTTCACCTAAAATATACTTAAACATTACATTACCACTTTTTTGTTTTGAGGGTGCATTTACTTTTGCTAATACAGTTTCTGCAGAAGCAAGCATAGACTTTCGAGCTATGATTAAAAAATCAGGAACTTTTTTTTCTATGGCTTCTGCTCTTTCGTATAACTTATCACAGCAATTTAAAAAGTCTAGCCCCATAAAAGAAACATCGGTATTGCCAGCTACAATCTCATCAATTTCTTTCAATACAACCTGCATAGAATTTTTTGTAAACCAAATGTCAGTGCGTATTTTAATAATGATATCTTCAGTGACTTGTTTATTGGCCTGTACAAAATCCCATAACTGAATAGCACCACTGGAATCATACGGACAAGTTGTATCACTAGAGTTTGATCTGAATCTATCAGTGAACTCTCCCATATTTAATCTTTTACCTTTTGCAAAATCATAAATTGTTAATTCATATTTTGTTCTTAACAGATTAAAAAGTTCTTCGTGATTAGCTTGAGAAGTCTGATGAAACCTTCGTTCGCCAATATATGCTATTCCGATTGCCATCTTTTGAAATCCTCGATATTTAAATCCTGCGCTTCCCATCCTTGGCGACTTCTCCACCAATTAACTGCATCTTGCATAGGATGAGGAATAACAAATGTCTTTTTACTTATTTCTGATTTATCATCTAATATATAGCTTTGTATGTAGTCCTTGCAAACTTCATTGTCTGTGGGATATGAAGTATATGTTTTTCTAATTAACCATGTTTGGCACAATATCCTAAAAGCATTGACGTCTTGAAAATGAAAATATTCGGTCTTTGACATAGGAATTAAAAGTTTAAAAAGATTGTTACCACTGCGGCGTTTTTTAGCAGCAAGGCCGGTGATATAGTCTATAACTTCTTTACCTGGCTTTAGTTGCGATCTATTAGCAACAATTACAAAATCTTGTACGCGGCAAGGAACTCCGTCTATGACAACCATTTTATGATAAATCTTTCCAGAATTTGCATGTATCCAATCGCTGCCAAAAAACGCTATATCTGTTTTACCTGCAAGTATTTTTTTAATCTCTTCGCATACGATAGAAATACTAGAGTCAGTGAACCAAACGTCTGTGCGTAATCTCATAACATAAGGCTCTGTGGTACGCTCACAACTTCTATAAAAGTCCCAGACCTGTATTCCTCCGCCTTGTCCTCGACGATACACATTATCAAGTGCTGGGTCTCCTTCTTCGAAAGGACAGACTCCTCGACCGGGGTCATCTTTGGTAAACCAATAGACATTAACATCTATAATTTCTTTAAGGCAATCAAACAGACGTTGGTGATTTTGTTTGACAATTTCTAAATTATGTCTCTTATCGCCGGTATAGCATATTGCTATTTTCATAGATAGTCTCTTAAATTATCTGTATCTCTTTTTAAATTAATAGCAATTGCTCTTGGAAATGGGTTAGCTTCATTATAGTCATTTATTAAAATTCGTTTGGTGTTAGGCAACCCTGTGATCAATTTAAAATTTACAAACCCTAATCCTTTTAACATTTTTTCTATACGGTTATGTATTTTTTCAGGGCGAGCTGTTGTAAAGATTATTAAGCTACCTTCTTTTTGCAGTTCCAACAATCTAGAAACATTCTGTTCTAAAGGCGTTGGGTCTTCTTGGTATTCATGTCTAGCCTGTGCTTTAACCAATGTTCCGTCGATGTCACAGAAAATAACAGCTTTATTATTATATTCAAACCACTCCTCTGCAGTTCCCACGTCGGCATAGTTCCAAACAATACTTTCTTTAAAAATATGATGTTCATTAAGGCATTCTTCAATAATATGACTAACAAATATTTCATTAACATGAGCTTCGATTAATTTTTCATAGATAGAGATAAACATGTTTGCTGATTCAAATTTATAACCTCCTACGCAAAATTTATCGGATACAACTTGTTTTTCAATTATAGAATTGATGATTCCCTGATCATTAGTAATTACAAAACTTTTCGAACCTAATCGTTTTAATATTTCATGATTCTTAATACTAGAAACACAAACATAGTTACCTTCTTGGTATTCGTGTTCAAAGAAACTATCACAATCTTTAATTAATATATCTTCATCTTCTGGAAGTTCTATTTGTTTTAATATTTGATACACGGTGTCGGCAGGACCGGCTGTTCTTTCTTTTAATATAACTACCGTAATATTGTTGCCGTACTCTTGTTCAATGTATTTTGAAATATTATGTTTGTCTTCGTGCTCTTGCAATAATCCGATAGTAACATGATGTTTACCAATAAACGGACTTAACGATTTTTCAAACATCATTTTACCCGAATAATCAGTCAATGAATATTTAGGGCGCATATTAGGAAATCTTGTAGATAATCCTGCTGCTGGCATTATTATTTCCATAATAAATTAATTCCTTCTAATAAAAAGTTTCGTTCGAGCGTGTTAGGTTTACTGTGCCTATATACTCTCAACAACATTAGAATCAATAGATAGTTGTTGCTTGCTTCTGAATATTGGTGCAATATTCGTTGTTGTATGTGTTTGGTTTTTACATCTAGCATAGTATTGTCTTTTCGAGTAAACCATCCAAGCTCAAGATCTTGTCTAAGTTTTGCAATGTCAAAAATATAGGAATCGTATTCTGTTGTGACACAATCAATAAGAAAAAATCCGCGATCGGTAGTAAAAATAATATTTTCTAATGTTAAGTCGCCATGATAATTTGAACTCGGTAATACTTTAGGAAGACGTTCTAAAAGTTGTTCACGAGTAAATGGCAATTCGTCAAAACTAACTTCTTGTAATTTTTTAATATATGTTTCTGTATAGTCTTTGTCCACAGCATTACTAGAAAGTTTATCTAGGATAGACAAAATAAAGTCCAATAACTTTTCGTAGTTGTTAGTTTTAAGATATGTTTTAATATCTAGCCCGTGTAGGTATTCCATATCAATTATTTTCTTTGACACAGTGTACAGTTGAGGAAGAGGATAATCTATAGCTAATGCCTGCATACGCTCAATGTTTCTAGATATGTTTCCTATCTTTCGTACAAAGAGTTTGTCGTGCTTTTGCATTAGCAATATTTGATTTCCAGAAAATCCATAAAGTTCTTTAACTACCTTAGCGGCCATAATTAAAAATTGTCTTGTTGCCTTGCCTTATATATAGTTGAATGTCGGCTTCGTTCTATTCCTTCTTTGGGAGTTGTATAATAATAAAATGCAAGACTTCTTCTTACCCTATTATCAGGGCAATTTAAAGGATCAGGGTGTCCGTGCCATGAAGTGTCTGTAGTATTAAAAATCACCGTAGTGTTTTTTCTCGGCGACACTGTTTTTTTCAGAGCGCCCATTGCAGTATCCCACAAATCTAAATTTCCACCGTAGTTATCCTGCCAATCATCATTCAAATATATTAAAACATTAATCCTTCTATCTAAACTTGTTATAGGGTGTATATTAAAATCTACATGCATCTTTAAAAATCCGCCTTTACGAATTTCATGAGGGCCACCACCTTCGAGATAGGGATCCGATTGTATGTAGTTAATTCCTGTTAATTTTTCTAAGAACACACAAAATTCTTTGCTATTGAGTTCTTGACTAAATTCTTTTGTAATCGGTTCAAATAGTTTTAATTTTTCTGGTTGTCTAAAACTTAATTTTTGTAATGTGGTCTTGTTAGCCTTGCCCTTCATATGTTTTTCCATGGCAGGAAATTCATCGTGCATTTTTTGTAACATATTATTATCAAACAAATCAAATAACACTATATGGGCAAACGGCGAAGCATTTACGTATTCATTGTGCCGTTCTTCGGCTAATTTATTAAACTTTTCTGGATCAAAATATTTCATAATATTTTCTCATTTCATAGCAACAATTCTACTGTCATTGGGTGATTTTGCAAATTGATTTGCCTCCGAAGTCCATCCTGAAAACCCATTTTCTACAAATGCCTGACCTAAACTTTCTACACTATATCCCCAGCGATGAATCATAGATGGATGGTCGTATCTTAAATCATCATAAAAAAATACAAATAAGGTGCGTTTCATATCTTTTCGATCTTTTGATGTTAAAATTTTTGGATTGTTTACAATTTCTCTGCATGCCTTTAGCGTGTCTGGCCATTCAGTTACCACTCGTCCTCCTGGTTTAAGGATACGCAACCATTCTTTAAGCATCTTTGGGATATCTTTTCTTGAAATATGTTCAATCACATGGATAGATATTATTTCATCAACTGTGTTATCTGGGATTGGGAATGTTCCGGTGATATCTTGAACACACACTTCCGGAGTTGCCTGACTTCCGTCAACATTAATGTAACCGTCAAGCATAACTGGGCCGCATCCAAGATGCAATTTGACTGGCAAATTATTTTTGTTTTTTTCTTGTATTTTTTCATTAAGCATTTTTTGTTCCTAGCATATTAATAGATAGATATTTAATATATTTCTTCGTTTTTCGTCCAGCTTCATTGTAATCAGCAATTATCATTTTGCGTTCACTAATTCGATCCATCTCCTGAAATTCAATATCATTTTCAGAGGTACTTGACCAAGCAAAATTACCCCATGTAAAATTTGGATACAGATATTCTATAGCACTATGAGTAAATCTATAATAGTCTTTGGGATACCCGTGATATTTCCAAACCCACGGAACTGCAATATATAGTTTGCCACCAGGCTTTACCAGCTCTGATATTTTTTCAGCCATGACCCAAGGATTTGGCACATGCTCCATCACGCTGCAACAGATCACAAGATCAAAATGATTTTTGGGCAACGGATTTTCAGGAGCTGTTAAATCACATATAACATCAACGTCTATTCCGGGCTCTATATCAGTGCCAACGTATTCTGTAGCAATACGTAGCTGACCTTTAGTAGGAGCAAAGTATCCTCGAAACCCAGTAGAGTTTTCTCTGGCTCCTATTTCTAATACTGAACCTGTGAATGTCGGATATACTGTTTTAATGTAAATTAAATCGTTAGGACTTCCCATATTATTCTACCTTTAATTGCTTAATGACTTCATCTATGAATTTTTTCGATAATACGCGAGCAGAATAGTTTTGTTCTGTATACTCTTGTCCTAGACGAATACGTTCTTTTACTTCTGCTGGATTTTTCAAAGCCCATTTTATACCTTCAATATAATCATCTTGCCAAGTGTAAGGTGCAAATTCTTCATAGCTGGCCAATGCTGTGGTAATTACAAATTTTCCAGAGATTAGGCTGTCAATTAATCTATTTGCGCTTTTGGTATCGGTTCTAGGATTATCGGTCATTACAGGCATTAACACAATATCACATTCTGTCAACAATTTTCCCTGGTGTTCCCAAGTCCATTCTTGCATATCTAATTTACTAAAATTAATTCCGGATATTTGACCCTTGTTTTGTCGTTGGGTCATTTTACTAAGCACTCTATCAGTTTTTGCGCTGACCATAGTGAACTTATAATCCACAATTTCTTTTTCTAACCTCTGCCAACATTCAACTATAGGAAAGAATTTAAAACTACTTTGACTTCCAAACCATAATAATTTTAATTCTTTACTAGGATCAAATTTAGGCGTTAATTTTGGCCGTTCGTAGGGATCAGGCATTACTATGCTGTCTTTTCCGGTATGGTGCTTGGTACTAATTCCCATATTAACGCTGTTAACTGAAACTAAATCTGCCAGTTGACAACAAGGCTCGTATTCTTCTTTTTCTTCGAATTTATTATCACATAGATCATAGATAGTTTTAGCACCTAGGTCTTTAGCACGTTGAATACTGTGAGGCTGACTACGTTTTAAAAATACAATAATGGTATTTGCATCAACCTCACTCCAATCTGTCAATACTTTTGAATCATATCCTTGGTCAGCTAGTGCCTGACAGGTTACATCGCCTCGAAGTCTGTGACTGGCTCTTTTACTTTTATAAGCATCGCTGAAAAACCTAATTTTTATGTTGTGCATTTTAAAATCCAATCTTTTTTATGTTGATCTACTACTCGATAACCCCAAGACTCTAAAATTTTAATAGATGGCTTGTCGGTCATTGCGTCTTTGTATTCGTGCTTCTGTTGTTCAACAACAATTACTGGTTTATTTCTAAGAATGGTCTGCATTGCGCCTGCAAGTATTTCTTCTTCAAATCCTTCTACATCAATCTTTATCAAATCAATATTTTCATAGTTGTAACTGTCTAGAGTTCTTAACGGAATAGAACCCTTGCCTACTGATGTAGGATCAATATGACTGTGTCCGGTATTTCCCTGAACAATATTCATTTCTATCAGTGATTCAGTACGCCCAAGTGCCACTGGTTCAATTACATAGTTGCTGCTTGTTACGTTTTTCTTAAAACATTCTCTAAATTCAGCAACTGGTTCAAAAGCAATAACTTTTTCAAATTGTTTTACAAGATCGCAAGACCATAGGCCTACATTTGCACCAATGTCAATGCAAATTCTTTTGTTATCACAAGATGCAATTGCAGAATCTCTAGCCCTCCATTGATATCGAACTACTCCGTCATTCTTAAGGCTTTTTGCAAGCATTCTAGGAAAATGATCATCATAATCTGGAAACCAAAATCCGTGGCTTTCTATCATTTAAATGTACTCCAATATTTCTCTTGTCTATCTACTTTCAAATCAGTACGTAGACTATGTCCATGGTCTTTTCTATCGCCTTTGAGGTGATCAAGGTATGCCCCCCATTCACAATTAATTAATGGATGACCTTCTCCCACTGAACTTCCTTTGAACGGTCGAAGATCCGCAAGAGATTCACTCCAATTTAATTCGTTGAGGTTAGATTGATTCCTTACAGCATCAAAAACAAAACTATCGTGCCATTCACCTAATGTGAAGATACCATTTTCAGCATCGTCGTAAAATTCTTGAAACTTTTTAAGAAACAATCGTGTCTTATGACTTCGAAGATTCAATGCATATAACCCACATTCGCTGTATTTTCCTTTCCTGCCAAGGTAGCATAGATCTTTTTCTGCTGGACACAACTCTAATAGTCTCTCATAGGTAATGGGACTATGACATACAGTATCAGCATCCATCCACAGCAATATATCTGCGTCAATATGATTTACACAGTGAAAGATTGCATAAACCTTGTTGGCAAATCTAACAGCGTTCCATTTAAAATTCTTCTTAGCATCTTTTCGACCACCTCTTATAGGATCCCCACTGACGTCTCCGTTAGCCTTGGGTACATTCTTCCATCGATTTTTAAAATTAGTCAAATCTGTAACGCTGTCCAAGTCGGTTAAGGTAACGTGATTGTGATTCTTAATTGCCGGATTACATTTTTCCGGATATATGTGAAGAGTTACTTCTGCTGGCCAATTTTCGCAAAAAGTATCTATCATGCGTTGTGCATATGTTTTTAGGCCTTCCTCGTGAAAGGTAGTTACGACTGCTATTTTCATTGTTGCCTTTTATAAAAATTTTGGACAGAACCTGACTAAATTATTAATTCAGTATTGAAACTAATAATTATTCGTTCGTCCGACTTATTCAACTCAGTGTCTGACCCATGCGGTAGCCAGCTAGGAAATAATATTAATTTTCCGATAGTAGGTTCAAAACTCATTTTATTGTATGTATATGTTGTAAGATGTTTTTTAGGCAGATATTCTAAAAAAGGATTAACATTATTAAAAATGATTCTACTACTGTTATTATCTACTTGCAAATACAATACACCTGATATTAAACTAGAATAATGGGTGTGAGTTAATAATGCACTATCTTTATATTGAAAACTAGCCCACGAATTACCTAATCTACCACAGTTGTAACCAGATGTTTTTTCATATTCTAACACAATATTAGATAATGCTGGCAGTATATTAACACACGAGATTATGTGTTGTTGTATGTCTTCTAATAATCTATTAGAAATATTAAAGGTAGTAACCGATTCCCCAGTCATCGCTGGATAAGGTTTTTTAGGTAACTCTCGTAGGTAATTAATAATATCATTGCACTGAGTTGCAGTTAAAAATTCCGAAACTTCAAAAAGTGAAATTGGAAATAGATTACATTTTGTTATTTTCAATTTATTTTTTTCCATAAGTGGCAATCGCCAAACATTTCTGTTACAGCGTATCCGTGAGTTTTTAAAAATTTATATTCGGGTTTAGCAAATAATTCAACACCTTGAACTAATATGACTGATTGATATCTATTGAGTAAAGGAAGCAATTTAGACACATGTATATCTTGATCTCTATCTATCACAATAGCGTCTATGTCTGGCAATGTTTCTATTTGATCAAAATTTTCTTTGTATATGAGATTTTTTCTTCGAAGGTCTTGTGGACCGGTAGAAATTATAAACACACTGGCAAAACCATCACAAAGATTTGATAGTTTCTCCCAACCGGTTCCCACTACTAGAATATTTCTAATATTTTTTTTTGATTTACTAATTCTTTTAATAAATTTGTTCATAGATTTCATTAAATACTCATATATTTATTGCAAACAAAATGCGTTTTAAAATTTATCAAGAAAATGGAGCACTAAACAGCACGCCTGTGTTTGCTGCCTTTTCTGCAGGTTTAAAAAAGCTAGGACACTCAATAGTAGACAAAGATGAAGATGTTTGTGTGATTTGGTCTGTACTATGGCAGGGTAGAATGCGTCCAAATAAGGTGATTTATGAAAATTCTATTAAAAATCATAGACCCATTATAATCATTGAGATTGGAAATTTAAAAAGAGGAGTTACTTGGCGAATAGGGCTAAATCATATCAACAATTTTGGAATATTTGGCAATCAACAAGAGTTAGATCTAACAAGACCACAAATTTTAGGAGTTTCGCTGCAACCTGTGAATCAACGTCGAAGGCAAGAAATTCTAATTGCCTGCCAACACAATGCCAGTTTGCAATGGTGCAATCAGCCATCGATGGAACAATGGGTCAATCAAACCATTATTGAAATAAAAAAATACAGTGATAGAAAAATCGTAGTTAGACCTCATCCGAGATCTCAAATTCGTGAAAAATTCACAGACGCTGTGGTCGAAATGCCAAAAAAAATACAAGACAGTTATGACGACTTTGACATCAACTACAATTATCATTGTGTGATAAATCACAACAGTGGACCGGGTGTGCAAGCTGCTATACATGGAATCCCCGTAATATGCGATAGTTCAAGTTTGGCACATCCGGTCAGTGAAAAATGGCAAAATTTAGAAAATCCTCAACTGCTCAATCGAGATGACTGGTTTTTAAAACTGTGCCACAGTGAATGGACTGTGGAAGAAATCGGCCGGGGCACTCCAATTCTTAGACTACAGACACACATCGAGCATCTATTACACGCACACAGTTGATTTTAAAAATTATCGGTGTTATAATATAACAATGGTACCGTATCAATACACCGAAGACATTTTTTTAGAATTTTATAATCTTATGGTACGCCACGACTTTGCCTTGACTGGTCAAGATCAAAGTGCTACTTATAATTTTTATTCCTTGATATCAAATGGATCTCTATTGACTCAGAGTCAGGCTGGGCTGATTATAAAAATACTGAAAAAACACAAGGTTATAGCGCAAAAATATAATTTTGACTACACTGATCAAATTGAAAATCCGGTATGGAAAAACGAGTTTAGAATTCTAGACCTCACTAAAAAAATATTTGTAGAACAAGATGAGTCTGGAGAACTTTTGATATTTTTAAAATTTCCGTTCAGTATGAAAGAAGTATTTGATCGAGAATTTTCAACAGAAAAAGACCATTTTAGACATTCAAAATGGAATCAAGAAAAGAAACTGAGAGAAGTAAAATTTTCAGAAATCAATGTTGTGGCCCTGTATGAGTTTTTACAGAAACATCATTTTGACATAGAAGATTCTTTTTTAGAAGCAGTAGAATTGGTAGAGGACATATGGGCTAATCAGGAAGATTTTTTACCTCGCAGCACGATTTTTGAAAATCAATTAGTATTGATAAACAGCAATGAATATGCAGATGCATACTTTGAAAAAAATTCAACCGGCGATATCTATCACGATATGCTGCTGGCCAAATCCATGCAATTTCCCTTGACACTTGTTTCAAAATCACAAGAGCTTGTGGAAAAAATTGCATCAAGTAGCAATAATGTTTTTTGGATCAACAGTAACGAAAAGTTGTTTGATGTATATAAAAAAATAGATGGCAAAATTTGTATAGTGTTAGATCGTGCATCCCACAACCAACAGTGGCTAGAAAATTTTATAAAAGATTCCGAAAAATGTCAAATCTCAAGGTCTGATATCAGAATTTGTTTTAGAGAATCAAAAGAATCTAACAGTGGACTCAATCAATGGATCAAAGACAATGGTCTTGGTGGTCCGGTTGAGGGCGGAAAAATTTTTATATTTGAACATAAACCGTCTAAGTGGTTGTTTAAAGATAACATTGATGTTAAAATTGTTGTTACAAATAACTTATATATAAATCCTAATACCTATGTAAACGATTGGATGGCTAGTCATCCTTGTGTAATTTATCTAGGAGAAATAAAACCAACGCTACCCAAAGGGGCAAAATCATTTGACATCTTGTAGACTCATAATTAAAGACGAAGTGAATATCAAGTTCGAAGGACTTGCAGTAGAAACACGTCGAAAGATTGCCAACAAATTAAAGTTTGATTTGCCTTACGCACGTCATATGCCTTCTTACAAACTAGGAAGATGGGACGGAACTAAAACCTATTTTGGTATTGGCGGCACTGGATATCTTGCACATCTAGATGTAATACTTCCTATAATAGAAGATGCAGGATATGAAATTGATATAGAAGATTTAAGACAACACAGTCAAATAGAATTTGAACCTATCACAGAAAACTACTGGGCAGATCAGGGCAAGACTTGGCCTATAGGACATCCAGAGGCTGGCACACCTATTGTGCTACGTGATTATCAGTATGACGTAGTCAATAAATTTCTAGCTAACACACAAGCCTTGCAAGAAGTAGCTACCGGGGCAGGTAAGACCATTACCACTGCCACACTGAGCCGCTTGTGTGAGCCTTATGGTCGCACAATGATCATTGTTCCCAACAAGAGTCTTGTGGTGCAGACTGAGGAAGATTATCGGAACCTAGGACTCGATGTAGGTGTATACTTTGGCGATAGAAAAGAATTAGGCAAGACACATACCATTTGTACGTGGCAAAGTCTCAATGTACTTGATAAGAAAAGTTATGACGATGCCACACTAAGTTTGGCAGAATTTATCGAGGGCGTGGCAGCTATTATCATCGACGAAGTACATCAGGCCAAGGCAGAGGTGTTAACAAAATTGTTGACACAGAATTTTAGTAACTGTGCCATACGTTGGGGGCTCACAGGTACTGTGCCCAAAGAAGCCTGGGAATTTCAAGGCATACTGGCCAGTATAGGTCCAGTGATCAATCAAGTATCTGCACACGACCTACAAGAAAAAGGCGTGTTGGCTAATTTACAAATCAACATTCTTCAAACCAATGACGTACAGGTATTCCGTAATTATCAAGAAGAATATAGTTTTCTAGTCACTGACGATCATCGTATCAGCTGGATGGGAAATAAAATTAAAGAAATTTCTCAGACCGGTAATACTCTTGTGCTGGTGAATAGAATTGACACAGGAAACAAATTAATTGAACTGATTCCTGATGCAGTGTTTGTCAGTGGTGCAGTTAAATTGACTGATAGAAAAGAAGAATATGATGAAATTAAAACTAGTTCTGATAAGATTATTGTGGCGACTTACGGTGTGGCCGCTGTGGGTATTAATATCCCCCGTATTTTTAATCTGGTTCTTATTGAGCCCGGAAAGAGCTTTGTTCGAGTTATACAAAGCATTGGACGGGGTATTCGGAGAGCCGAAGACAAAGACCACGTTGAGATCTGGGATATCACCAGCGCCTGCAAATATGCCAAAAGACATCTTACGGAGCGTAAGAAATTTTATAAGGAAGCGAAGTACCCCTTCGTGATAACAAAAGTCAATATATGAAAATACTAACACTAAACAATAGATCTTTTGATCTAAATGAATTACCAGATGAGGTAGATGAGGATACAAGATTTTCAGTACTAGATAATTCAAATCCCAGCGAGCCAGATTTTTTCTTTATGCCGTTGATTTTTCTTGAATCATTTAATTCACCTGCAATATTATTAAACATTGGCGGATATGAAATACAGATGCCCTTAGACTGGTGTATGATAGTAGGAGATCGTGACTGCGGTATGGATCCGGAAGTATTACCGTTGACCAGTATCAATGAACGTGGATTTGATGCATTTATTTTTAATCCTGTTAAGGGATTTAAATGCGAATATTTGCCCATAGAAATAGTTAACATTTATCAAGACGTGCGTTGGTATTTTCCTAAAATGAAAAACGGACAGTTGTTAACTGTTCCGTTACATGACGATGTAAATCCGCCCTGTGCATATTTTGTCAAAGAAGTAAGTCGTCAGAGTGAAATACTACAACTAGACAAAGTTTTGTGATAAGTAAAAAAAATAAGGATATTATATGAAAGCAGGAAAAGTATGGGGTCAGACAGAATTACTAGAAGCTAATGGCGTATTAGAATTTCACCGTATCGAAGCCAAGGCTGGTGGGGTATGTTCAAAGCATACTCATAAATTTAAATGGAACGGTTTCTTTGTTGAATCTGGCGAAATGATTATTCGCGTATGGAAAAACAATTATGATCTAGTTGACGAAACTGTATTGAAAGCTGGTCAGTACACTAAAGTTGCACCTGGAGAATACCATCAGTTTGAAGCTGTTACAGATTGTATTGCATTTGAATTATATTGGGCAGAATTTGATCACAATGATATTCAGAGAGAAACCATCGGCTTTGCTAAATGAAAGTGTTAATCACAGGAAATTCTGGATACATTGGTTCGCACCTAACTAAATTGTTAAGCAGGCGACCGGATTTAGAATTATATGGCCTAGATAGAAATAAGCCACAGTTGCCTGTTAAAGAGCAGTCTTGTAATAATATTACAATGCCTGGACATTTTCTACGGTTAAGAGATTTTGAATTTGATTGTATAATTCATTTGGCAGCAGAGGTGGCAGTTGGGCGTAGCGTAACAAATCCCATAGTGTATTATCAAACAAATACCACAGGCACATTACGAGTCCTTCAAGAGTTAAAATGTAAAAGATTTATACACGCAAGTACAGGTTCTGCAGGACCAATGAATAATCCCTACGGCATTAGCAAACGAGCCTCCGAACAAATTGTAGATCAATATTGTAAAGAACACCATATTCCGTTTACTACTTTTAGATTTTACAATGTAACAGGATCCGACGGTATAATGCCTACAAATCCGGATGGTCTTATGTGGAATTTAATAAATGCACAGAAGACTGGGGTGTTTAATTTGTTTGGAGACGATTACAATACTCTAGACGGATCTGCTGTACGCGACTATACCCATGTCAATGAAATTTGTTGTGCTCTAGAACAAGCAATTGATCGGTCAACTGACCAAATAGAGAATCTGGGACACGGAGTTGGAACCACAGTCAAACAAATGATTGAGATGTACAAACAAGTTAATCACTGTGAGTTTGAAACTGTGATTTGTCCAAGAAGAGCGGGCGATCTTGAATCTAGTGTACTTGACACACCTTCTCCCTTTATGCAACAATTGTATACTATGGAAGAATTGCTATGGGTACCTTAACTCCGGAAGCCACATACATCTATGAAAGAGTAGGCGGCACAGTTTATTCTAGAGAATTTGGAAAACTTGAAAGAACAGTAATTAGGCAACACCTTGATCCTTTTTCTGAAAATCTAACACTGGACTACGAGTTAGAAACTGTTTGGAAAGATATTATCAAAGAATCTCGGACAAATCCCACTTTACAAGAAGCCATCAATCGTGTTAAAATATTATATCACTTGAGCAAAGACCATGGCAAAGAATAAACACGTAGACCTTTTTAAAGATATAATTCCCGCTGTAGATCTAGGGGTCAAAGAACTTTGGGATGCTACCACAGACGAAGGTCGGAAAGAAATCAAAGGTGATTTTTGGAATTTGAATCGCTACATCAGCAGTGTCAAAAGTTCTAACAGAGAAATTCAAGAACACTTTGTAGAAATCACAAATGAAATCTATAATAAAAATTGGGCAGTGATACAACAACATCCCAAGTTGGTTTGGATGTTGCTATGCCTGTGCAGTTATGGTGATGGTAAAACACATTTTCACGAATACATACCCCTTAAAAAGTCTAAAAACAAAAAGGAAGAACTGATTAGTCAATTTTTCCCTAATATGAAACACAATGATATTGAAACTCTTGCCACAATTACCACAGACAAAGAAATCAAAGAATATTGTCAAGACCTCGGTTGGGATAAAAAACAAATTGCAGAACTTAAATTATAAATGCGAATTCTGTGAAAAACTCTTCGCCAAGGAAAAAACATTGTTTGTTCATGTCTGCGAACAAAAACGTCGCCATATGTCAAAGACAGAAAAGCACGTTCAGGCGGGCCTCCTAACCTATCAGAGATTTTATGAAATTACCCAAGCGGTCAAATCTACTAAAAGTTTTGATGATTTTGCTAGTAGCCCATACTATACTGCTTTTGTTAAATTCGGAAGTTTTCTAGTTAACACATCGCCAATATATCCAGAAAGATTTATCGACTATGTGATCAAAAGTGGTATCAAACTAGATCATTGGTGTCGTGATGAACTTTATGATACCTATGTTTCTGAATTGATAAAAATAGAACCGGCTGACGGTGCTATTCAACGTTCAATTAAAACCATGATGGATTGGGCCAATGTGAACAATGCACAATGGGAACACTACTTTGCCTATGTTAATCTCAATCGAGCTACCCACGATATTAAAGAAGGTACAATCAGTCCTTGGCTTGTGTTAAATACAAAAGCAGGCAAAGAGATGTTGACAAAAATGAATGATGAACAACTGGCCATTGTCGAGCCATACATTGATCCACAATTTTGGATGAGAAGATTTAAAGCACTGCCTGCTGATGTTGAATTAGTAAAAGATGTCATCAAGGAGGCAAAAATATTATGATTTTTAAGAAACGACGAGAAGAACTGGAACCAGAAATTGTTGAAGAAGAACTCAAAGACAATGAAGAACATATATCCAGAGACGACATTGACATCGAAGTAGTAGTGGCCGACGACTCCAGTGACGTTTATGTAAAATTTTCCGGGTTTGAGGACTCTGAGGATGCTGAAGAATATGCACAGTTTTTAGCAGAAACACTGCCGTTGTTGTTATTTGAAACTACAAGACTTAACTGATGAGAAAATTATTAGACGGCACAGAATCTCAAGAACTAGCCAAGCCAGTGACTCTAAAGATCAAAACAAAATGTCCTGGAAAATGGATGTTGGCTGATAAAGAAACTGGCGAAGTTTATGTGCCATATGAAACTTTAGGTAAAGTACAGTGGAAAAAAATTGCAACGTGGGATGGTAAAGATGCCTGATATAGATATAGATTTTACAGACAGAGATTCTGCACTAAAACTATTCAAACACGTAGGAGCCAGTCGTGTTGAAAACAATCGATTGGTCAAACATAATACTGGTATCTATATGCACGAAGTACCAGTTAACGCATTAACGGGCCTGTGTGCAGTTCCTTATGATATTGCTGAACAAAGAGAGTATTTTAAAATAGATTTCCTCAATGTTGGATTATACAAAGGTATCAAAGATGAAGATCATTTGATACATCTAATGAATCAGGAGCCTTTATGGGATTTACTATTACAAGACGATTTCACCAGCTTGCTCTTTCACGTCAACGGACATGGTTCTATACTGAAAGAAATGCAGCCAAAAAGCATAGAACAACTGGCAGCAGTGTTGGGGATGATACGTCCGGCCAAACGTTATCTGATAGGGAAAAATTGGACCACGGTAATGATGGAAGTGTGGACCAAACCAGAGACAGATGACTACTACTTTAAGAAAAGTCATGCCACAGCCTATGCTGTTGCCATTGTTGTTCAAATGAATCTGATCTGCGAACAACTCAGTTACGGATACTCTTAGGGTGCTTTTCTTACCAGTGTAATAGATTTTCTTTTTACACGTTTGATTATGATGTCATTAAGACTGGTAATTGGACCTAGTATAACTTTGATATCTTTGGTTGCAAAATTTCGTATAGCATATCTATAAGTAAAAATTTCTCTAGCAAGAAAGATACTGATAGGTATTTGCCGATTGGATTCCCACCACCAAGCTTCTCCAAGTTCTATAAACCTACTTTTTTCTGGTTCTGATTTTATCAACGAATAGTCGTACATACTGGTGATTTGATTATCTTGGTTAATTATAATACCAACATATTCTTGATCTACGTGATTTAGAACGGATATAAATGGAAAGTTCTGCTGTAGGTTTTCTGTGATTCTCATAGATAAATATGCTAAAGGTCCGTTAATGTATGCAACAAATTTCAGTTTATTTATACCCAAATAACATCGATGTGTTTACAAATGCCGGCGCCTGGACAACAGAGAGGTATCGAAAAGTGTATCAACGAAACATAAAAGTCTACGGCGGAATAGATAATCGGATCAAAGTGCAAGTCAAAAATGCCGATCAAAAATCTTTGAATATAACTGGATCTACAGTGGTTTTTACTCTAGTTGGTAGAGACACTCAAGAATTGATTTTAGAAAAAGACTGCACAGTCACTGATTTAATCACAGGCAAAATTAACGTTACCCTTACTGCTGCTGATCTACTGGATATTGAAACAGGCAGTTATCAATACAGTCTGCATAGAGAAACTAGAACTACTATAAATGCAGACGAATACCTAGTAACCGAAAAAACGCCGCTGTATTCTGACAGTCAGTACGGCACACTAGGAACAATAGAAGTAGCACATTCTATCTATGGTTCTGCCACAGACAGCAATTCAATTAAAGTTTTTAGTCTGCACAAGAGCTTTGGGGAAAGTTTTACCGATTATTATGTCAGCGGTATAATAGATGCCAAACCAGAAGTTTCAGCTCCAAATTCCTTGCATACATTTCAATTTTACTTTTCAAACTACAGTGGATCATTGATCATCCAAGGCAGTCTTAGTGATGGTGGCAATCCAGAAGTTTGGGCTGATGTGGCCACATTGAATTTTGAAAACGCTGCCAATGACTATCACAACTTGACCGGCAAATACAATTGGTTTAGAATAAAACACACTCCGACCTCCGGAACCGTTGACAAAGTGCTGTATAGATAGTATACTAAGTCTATGACACTTGTCTTAGACCGATTCCGTTTGTTATTGCCCAGAATCAAAGCCAGCCCTAGTGGGTGGATCAGTTTCAATGCGCCCTGTTGTCAACATAGAGGTCACGCAAGAGACACTAGAAAACGTGCTGGTATAATGTTCAGTGAAGGAGTGGTCTACAACTGTTTCAACTGCAAATACACAGCCAGTTGGCAACCAGGAAGAACACTAACTGAAAAATTTAAAACACTGTGTCGATGGCTGGGAGCCAATGATGATGAAATCAAACATTTGGTCTTTGAAGCACTCAAAACTGAAAGTCTAGATTATGAACCCGAACACTTTGTTGAAAAGGTTAAATTCACCAAGAAAGAATTGCCTGAAGCAACACTGACCATTGCAGAGTGGGTTAACAGTGCATACTTGCCAGACATTGCCGAAGACATTGGCAAGATCATTGATTATCTAATAGACAGAGGATACGATCCTATGGATGATAACTTCTGCTGGAGTCTTGCTCCCGGATTTATCGATCGTGTAATTATTCCTTTTAAGTATGATGGAGTTGTGGTTGGTAATACTGCTCGCAAAGTCAAAGACGGAAAGCCCAAGTATCTATCGGATCAGCATCCCTTCTTTGTGTTTAATGTCGATGCTCAAGATGCCTTGAACAAATATGTATTTGTGTGTGAAGGACCGTTTGATGCGTTGGCAGTTGACGGAGTTGCATTATTAACCAATGAAATATCACAACAACAGGCACACATCATTAATCAATTAGGCAAAGAAGTCATTGTTATTCCTGATCAAGATCAGGCCGGGCTAATGTTAATCAAACAGGCTATAGACTACGATTGGTCAGTGGCATTTCCTAATTGGTCGGAAGATGTTAAAGATTGTGCAGATGCTGTGAAAAAATATGGTAAATTATTTGTGACAGTTGATGCTATCAAGACAGCACAACAAGGTGAAATTAAAATTAAGGTGGCAAGAAACAATCTCGAAACACGTCTTGCATTTCAGGAAAAAAGGTAATATAATAATACTATGATTAAAGATTACGGGTACGAAGTACAAAAACTATATCTTGAATTGATGCTGGCAGATGCAGAAGTGTTTGTTCGTTGTCAAGGTATTTTTGATCACACACTGTTTGATCGAAAGCTACAGGATGCGGCAGAGTTCATGAATGAATATGCCAAGGGATATAATGTATTGCCTGACTTTGACATGGTCAATGCCAGTTGCAGAACAGATCTCAAACGGCCAGAAGATATGAAAGAGGGCCATATGGACTGGTTGCTGGACGAGTTTGAAAACTTTACTCGTCACAAAGCACTAGAACGTGCCATTATCAGCAGTGCTGAATTGTTGGAAAATAAAAACTACGGTGAAGTCGAGGCCTTGATTAAAGAAGCAGTTCAGATTGGTCTTGCTCGAGATATGGGTACAGATTACTTTCTAGATCCCAGAGCACGCCTAATGGGATTAAAGGACAAGAACGGACAGGTGTCAACAGGATGGCCCTGTATGGATCGCAAGTTGTTTGGAGGATTCAATCGAGGAGAGCTCAACATATTTGCAGGTGGCAGTGGTGCGGGCAAGAGTTTGTTCTTGGCAAATCTAGGCGTTAACTTTGCACTTGCCGGACTCAATGTGGTGTACCTGACACTGGAACTTTCAGAAGCATTGGTAAGTATGCGCATTGACAGCATGATCACTGGAGTCAGTACTAGAGAAATATTTAAGAATCTAGATGACATCGAAATGAAAGTCAAGATGATTGGTAAGAAGTCGGGTATGCTACAGGTCAAATATATGCCGTCGGGCAAAACTGTAAACGATATCCGTGCGTATCTAAAAGAATACGAAATCAAATGCGGCAAGAAAGTTGATGTTCTACTGGTAGACTATATGGATCTGTTGATGCCCATTGGCAAGAAGATCTCTGCAGAAAATCTGTTTGTCAAAGACAAGTATGTGTCAGAAGAACTTCGAAATCTAGCAATGGAAAAACAATGTGTGTTTGTGACCGCGGCGCAGTTGAATCGTGGAGCAGTAGAAGAAGTTGAATTTGATCACAGTCACATTTCAGGTGGTCTAAGCAAGATTCAAACAGCAGATAATGTGATTGGTATCTTTACAAGTCGTGCAATGCGTGAACGTGGCCGATATCAATTGCAGTTAATGAAGACACGTTCATCAAGTGGGGTAGGGATGAAAATTGATCTAGAGTTCAATATTGAAACTCTTAAAATCAGTGATCTACCCGAAGACGAACAAGAATCTAACGGTGCTACTAGTCGTGGGTCTAGTTCATTGATTGAAAGTATTAAAAATAGATCAACCATAAAATCAGATCCAGAAACTGGTGAAATTATAGACCCCACACAGGGTGCTAGTCTAGGTCGAGTTCGTGGCAGTGTGCAAAGTACCAAACTGCGTGAGATTTTGAACTCAATGAACGATGAAGAATAATCGAGTAGAATTATTGAAGTGGCAGCCCGAAAACAACGAATACATTGAAATCAGTTGGCCCGAGGTACATAAAACTCTGGGGCTGGATCAGACCAAATGGCTGTTGAATCAACCGCACGATGTATGCCAACTGATCTTAGAGCAAAACACAATGTTCTGTCGTTTAGTGGCAGAATTTTACGATGAACAAACATTAACCATTTATCATTTAATGTGGGCTAAATAATGAATGCGAGCCAAAGAATTTATTACAGAACGTAGTTTTTCAAAAAGAAAAAGTGGACCTATAGTTACCACTTTTCAGTTTCCCACTATGCCTAGCAGTGATGGTTATCAGGCCTATAGATTTGGGCTTGCCATGGCTAATCACGAAGAACCTCCCCATGGTCCTTCTTCTCAAAATGCTGTGATCAGTGCTTATACCCCCGAAGAAGAAGAAATCATACACGCGGCTGAGCGAGCTACCGGAAACAAGGGACAACTAGTAGCAGATCGGGGCAGTCGAGAGCCAAAAGACACGCAGAGTAAAAGTCCAGTGGCCGCGACAAAAAGAAACAGGTACGGAGTTTAAAGTGAAGCTGAGAGAGTTTACAGAATCATCGGTGGTCACAGTGAATCGTAGATTGAATCCCAAGATATGGCGTGATGGAGAACTGTCACCTGAAGTTGTAGAAAAGCTAACGATGATTGCTCGAGCCTTTGAAGAGTTCATCGGCGTTGACCTAAAGATTATCGATTATACCATCACTGGCTCAAATGCCAACTATACCTGGACCGCCTATTCAGATATAGATCTGCATCTAATTGTGCCCGGAACACCCAGTGACGAAGAACGTGAACTGTTTTCAGCCAAAAAGGCACTGTGGGCAGAACAACACACAATCACCATTAAAGGATTGCCTGTAGAATGTTATGTACAGGGCGAAGATGAGCCACACCACAGCACAGGCGTGTATAGCATAGTTCAAAGTCAATGGCTGGTTGAACCCAAGAAAATCAAACCAGAAGTAGATGATAGTGCTGTGGAAGCCAAAAAAGACGGTGTCATGCGAAATATCGAACAGGCACTGCTGAGCAAAGATCTTGAGAAACTGCGAGTGGTCAAGGACAAGATCACCAAGATGCGTCAGGCAGGTCTAGAACGTGCGGGTGAATGGAGTGTGGAAAACCTAGTGTTCAAGATCATTCGTAACCTAGGTCTTATCGATGAAATCACTGATCTAATACGCGAACTAGAAGATCAAGAGCTGAGCCTAGAACAGACCCAGCCTTTGAATTAATCTATACGACAGCAGTCGTGTACGTTCCAGGTGCAGATTTTATACACCATAAAATGTGTAGCTTCAGTTAGACTGGGAAAGGTCTTGGCTGTGAGTGTTCCGCCAACTAGATAATAACGAACTTGCCACATCAGTCTTTCTTGATGCCAAACAACTGTAGTAGATTCACAAACAGATTGATAAAGTCCATGTACAGAGTAAGAGCTCCCAGCACTTCTTCACGTCCTGTATCGCCTGGCACTGACACAGCTTCACGTATCTTTTGCGTGTCATAGGCAGTGAGTCCTAGAAAGATTATGATAGCCAATGCTGAGATCACCATTTGCATGACAGTTGAGCCAATAAAGATGTTCACAATTGAAGCAATCACAATGGCAATCAGGCCCACAATCATGAACTTGCCCATGCTGTCTAGACTTCGTTTAGTAAAGTAGCCATAGCCACTCATGGTGCCAAACAGCAC
>Ga0209191_1000054_pt1 | contig 91767 bp, 87 predicted proteins | sample S_130626_EF_Meta_FD_187320 | JGI IMG/M metagenome (GOLD analysis project Ga0209191, IMG submission 187320) | Freshwater microbial communities from Lake Simoncouche, Canada to study carbon cycling - S_130626_EF_MetaG (SPAdes) (version 2) | ecosystem: Environmental > Aquatic > Freshwater > Lake ...
TTCAATCTCGGGTGATTTACAAGCAATGCGATACATATTCGCTGTTGGACCACCAAGATCAGAGATCACACCCGTAAATCCTGGAACTTTATCTCGAATATCTTCAATTTCGCGGATGATGGAATCTGAGGATCTATTTTGAATAATGCGGCCTTCGTGTTCAGTGATCGAACAGAAAGTACAGCCACCAAAACAACCGCGCATGATGTTAACTGAAAAACGAATCATTTCCCAAGCGGGGATTTTTGCATCTCCATAAATGGGATGGGGGGCCCTAGCATAAGGTTGATCAAAGACAAAATCCATTTCTTCGGTAGTCAACGGGATGGGAGGCGCGTTTAACCAAACGTCTCTAATGGAAGCACCTTCACCATGTTGCTGAACAAGTGCGCGGGCATTACCTGGGTTGGTTTCAAGATGCAAAACGCGATTCGCATGAGCGTAAAGAACAGCATCTCGTTTAACTGCTTCATAACTAGGTAGTCGAATGACGGTCGTATCACGATGTAATTTTTGTTTTTTTGGTATTTGAAACTGAATCGTTTGTTCAGTGACAATTTTCTGGACCGATGCATCTGATGATTTAGCACAAGTTTCACCCTGAGCTGCAGCTTGTTCATCTGGCATTAAGTATGGGTTAATCGCAGCATCAATTTTTCCTGGTTCATCCACCTCACTAGAGTCAATCTCTAGGAAATCTGAAGCTGGTGTCCGACGAATGAATGCTGTTCCTCTAACATCTGTAATTTCTTGAACCTTCTCGCCACGAGAGAGGCGATGGGTGATTTCAACTAGAGCTCTTTCAGCATTACCGTAAAGTAAAATATCCGCTTTGGCATCAACCAAAATAGACCTGCGAACTTTATCCTGCCAATAGTCGTAATGAGCAATTCTTCGTAAAGAGGCTTCAATTCCACCCATAATGATGGGAGTTTGTGGATAAGCTTCTTTGCAGCGTTGTGCATATACCAACGAACAACGATCAGGTCGTTTCCCACTCATGCCCCCGGCTGTATAAGCGTCATCTTTACGAATTTTTCGATCGGCGGTATAACCATTGATCATTGAGTCCATGTTGCCAGCAGTTACACCAAAATACAAATTGGGCTGACCTAAAGTTTTGAATGGATCCGCAGATTGCCAATCTGGTTGAGAAATGATCCCAACACGAAAACCTTGAGATTCAAGAAGTCTGCCAATAATAGCCATGCCAAAACTTGGGTGATCTACATAGGCGTCACCAGTTACTATAATGATGTCGCAGCTATCCCATCCTAGAATGTCCATTTCTTTTTTAGACATTGGCAAAAATGGTGCGCGACCGTAACACTCAGCCCAAAATTTCGGATAAGAATTAAGATGAGGCGCTGAGGGAATCGAAAATAGAGTGCGCGGGGCGTTCATAGAGCATTATTTTAAGCGATTCTGGGCTTTCATGCCCAGCTAAATGATTTATTATGAAATTCTTGTCACCTTTTAAATCAATAAGTTAAATATCCATATCGATATGCTCAGTTTTCGAACGAAATTACGACGGTACTTTTTTCTATTGGTATTTGTTCTCTCTGGTTGTGCGAGCCAACAAACCAAAGTGAATCAATCGCGACAAGTATTTGCCATGGGTAACTTACCAGCCGCATTGGTTGCTATTGAACAATCCATCCCTTCAAAAAATAATGTTTATAACCTAGAGCAGGGAAGTATTTTGCGCTTGATGGGCACCTACCGCCTGGCACAAAGTAATGCTGAATTCTTGGCGGCTGATGCGATTCTTCGTCAAAACGAGTTAACTCAGTCCACGATTAAATCTTCTATATCAAATGTGGGTGGGTACTTTTTGGCCGAAGGTATCGGTAAAGATTACATTTTGAAAGGATTCGAGGGAACGATGTTAGCTTACTCGATTGCTTTAAATCATGCCTTACTTGGTGACTGGGATAATGCACGCGTTGAAGTGATGAAGATGGTCAAACGAGAGCAAGACATTGCTAGTTTCAATGATGTTAAATATCAAGCCCTTGCTGAGGTAAGAAATAAAGGGATTAATGGGGTGCAAGGAAAATTAGATAATCGAGTGTTCCAGGGGAATCCGATCATTAATGGCTATCCCGTCAATACGATTTCTGATCCGCAAACGATGAGTTTAATAAATTCTTATCAAAGTGCCGCCGCGCATTATTTAGCAGGGTTTATTTTTGAAAAACTTCGAGAGCCTTCACTAGCTGCGCCGGGCTATCGTCAAGCTATTGAATTGCGTCCTGACCTACCTTTTTTGCAAGAAGGCCTAAAAAACTTAGATGCTAATATCAGCAAGCCAATTAACACAACACCAAGCGGGACAACGGATACGTTATTTATTATTGAAACTGGTTTTTTACCCTTTATAGATAACTTTAAGTCGAGTATTCCTATTCCAATTGGTGGCCAAATTCGATTTGCGACTGTGTCTTATCCATTTATCGCTCCTAATACCGAGTTATATAATCCTGGACAAATTGTGTTGGGAGGTCAATTAATTAATTTAAATATGGTAACAAGTGTGGATAGTATGGCCAGACGTGATTTGCGTGATGAAATGCCAGGTTATATGATTCGTGGCGCCGGTCGAGCTATTGCACAAGTTTTTGCCCAAATTGGGACACAAAGAGCCATTCAAGGAAATCATGCCAATAATTCTAATCAAGCTACACTAGGCGCGATTGCAGGTCTGATTACAGGCCTAACGATGGCTGAAATTAGTTCAGCAGATGTTCGTCATTGGTCTAATTTACCGGCTAATGTTTTTTTAGCCCGTACTCAAATACCTAATGGTTTACAAGATTTGCTGATTCGAGTACCGAATGGGGTAACGGTTGGTCGACAAATTAGTTTTCAAGGAGATAAAAACATCGTATATATCCGCGTTTTTAGGGATCGAGCCAGCATCATGTCGAGTAATGACATCCAAGCAGGTTTTGGATCAATTGGGCAACCTATTTCTTTTATACTCAAAAATTCGTCAGCGCATATAATTCCCCTTAGAAGTCAACCAATCTTAGAGCTTAAACGTTGATATTTTAGATTTATAAAAATTAACTGAAATGGTGGTTTTATGAGAATTAGCAAACTAATTAATCTAGTGTCATTATCTGTAGTCATGATGCTTGCCTCATGTTCTTCCTATATTGATAAACATTCCGTAAAGATGGGCAAAACTAGTGATGTCAAAATTCAGGATATGAAGAGTTTTGACCGTAATGGTCTGTTGGTTGCTCAAGCAACCATCAAAAATAACGGAAATTCAAAACCTGTGCAGTATCGTTTTCAGTGGTTTGGTGATAAGGGTGAGAGAGTTTGGGGAGATGAGCCCTGGAAGCCACTGGTGATTCCTGAAGGGCGAACCGCTATGATTGAGGGTGTAGCTCCGAATTTGGAAGCTTCAGAATATAAAATTGAATTAGATTCTTATTAATCAAGATTGAGGCTATTATGCAAACACGTTATTTGAAGCTAGGATTGATTGGGGTTTCTAGTTTATTTTTATTTGCTTGTTCTTCCCCTCCAAAAGTTTCTTATCAGGATCCGAATAAGATTGAAACTATTTCAGGTGATTACGGTGTTACTGATTTGCAAATGTTAGCTGAGTCAATGACAAGATCTTTATTGCAAACGCGCATTATTATGAATTCACCGACACCGCCACTCTTGACTGTCGCGCCGGTAAAAAACAAAACCAATGAATATATCGATACAAATTTAATAACCAATAAGATTGAGACACAGTTGATTAAAAGTGGTCAAGTTCGTTTTGCAGTCAAAGCGACCGATATGTCTTCGCAAGTTGGTGAGCTAACTCGTCAAAATTCAGGGTTATACAACAGAGAGACAGCCAGTAAGAATGGAAATATGGAGGGAGCTAAATACCGTATTGAAGGTGATATTAGCTCAATTATTAAGTCGGATAAAAATGTAAAGGATATATTTTATATTCTTACATTACGTCTGATTAATAATGAAACTGGTACATATGAGTGGCAGGACGAAAAAGAAATCAGAAAGCTACAACGCCGCTAAAGAATTCAATAATCAAGTTCTCATCATAGAGACTGATTCGTTGGGTAATGATGTTGTGGGGTAACAAAATTAGAGGTAATGAGAAATATTAAATATATAAAACAGGGCATAGCCCAGTTTTATATATTTTTAAAGACCATTGGGGCGTATCAGTCCTACTGCTAATCCTTCGATAGAAAAATCCCGACCATCATTTTCGATAATAATGGGTTCAAAATCAGGATTTTCCGCGATCAGTTGGATTTGTACTCCGTTGCTAGTTTTAGTTTTAAGCCAGCGTTTAACGGTCACTTCGTCTTCGATACGAGCAACGATAATATCGCCATTCCGGGCTTCTGATGTTTTTTTGACAGCTAAATAGTCACCATCTAGAATTCCCGCGTCCCTCATGCTGAGACCTTTTACTTTTAATAGGTAATCAGCACCTTTAGAAAACAGTGATGGATCGACAGGGACTTGTTTTTCAATATGCTCCATGGCCAATATAGGAGATCCAGCAGCTACTCTGCCGATCAGAGGGAGAGTTAATTGTGCAATCATCTGGGAAGGTAAGTTCAGTTGTTGGGCTGTTTGACGAATCGATTCGCAAAGACGAATGCCCCTAGAGGTTCCCGGGCTTAATTCAAGATAACCTTTTTTAGCAAGAGCCTTCAAATGTTCTTCGGCAGCATTTGCAGAAGCAAAGCCGAGTTTTTGGGCAATTTCTGAACGAGTAGGAGGTGCGCCATTTTCAGAAATCGAGTTTTGAACAAGCCGCAAAATTTCTTCTTGTCGAGCAGTTAATTTGGGGAGGAGCTGATTCATAGGTTATTTTTACCTGAATTTATATACATGCTGTAATTGTATACAGTTTATGCTTATAAGTGCAAGTTTTTTATAGTAAAAGTGTTTAACAAATAAAATAGCAAGAAATCATCCTGTTTTTGAAATAATCGTTATGTGTTTGACATCATTTAACTTTTTTCGGGAAGGTATAGGCCGGTGAGGATGTCAATTACAAATGACTTGGTTTAATTTGGGTTGTTTGTTAGAATAGAGGGCTAACTTGCACTTTGCGGTTAGTTAATTTTCACCCTTGTTACACTGACTATTCCTAAACAGGGAATCGACGCCCAGGTAGCTATTAACCATAAGGAGTGTTTGATGCGTCATTATGAAATCGTATTTATCGTCCATCCGGACCAAAGCGAGCAAGTGCCCGCGATGATCGACCGCTACAAAGCTGTATTAACTGCAGCCAATGGTAAGGTTCATCGTATTGAAGATTGGGGTCGTCGTCAGATGGCTTACATGATCAATAAATTAGCAAAAGCCCATTATGTATGTATGAATATAGAGTGCGACCAGGCAACGCTTGCTGAACTTGAACATGCTTTTAAATTTAATGATGCTGTTTTGCGTCATTTAATTATCCAGATGAAAAAAGCTGAAATTGAACCTTCAATCATGATGAAAGAAGTTCAGCGTGAAGAGTCTCGTAAAAATCAACAAGTGGAGGCACCTGCTGCTTAATGACGAAGTCTGGTCAGCAATTGAATGATTTTCGAATCACAGCTAGATTAGTCCATAAAGATACAATTCGTTACACACCTGCAGGTCAAGCCGTCCTTGAGTGTCAATTAGAGTATTCAGGAAACGTCGTTGAAGCAGGAATACAACGAAAAGTGGATTTAAAACTTCTAGCAATTGTAATTGGGCAAGAGGCAAATACCTTAGACCAAATGCAAATCGGTGGAGTAGGAAATTTTCAAGGTTTTATTGCGCACCATAGTATTCGACGTCAAGCTCTCGTCTTTCATATTACTCATATTTCTATTTAAAGGAACTAAAATGGCTTTTGGTAAAAAAAATATAGATCTCAAAAAGAAGCCGGCACAAAACCCGCTTTTTAAACGTAAGCGTTTTTGCCGTTTCACAGTTGCAAAAGTTGTTGAGATTGATTACAAAGATGTTGATACATTAAAAGATTTCATTGGTGAGAATGGCAAAATCACGCCAGCTCGATTGACAGGTACTAAAGCAAAATATCAGCGTCAATTAGACACTGCCATTAAGCGGGCGCGTTTTCTTGCGTTCTTACCTTTCACTGATCAACATAAAAACTAATTGGAGATATATTCATGCAAGTCATTCTTCTTGAAAAAGTAGCCAATCTAGGCAATTTAGGTGATGTAGTTCGTGTTAAAGATGGTTTCGCACGCAACTTTTTAATTCCGCAACGCAAAGCACGTCGTGCTACTGAAACTGCTATTGCTGACTTTGAAGCACGTCGTGCCGAGTTGGAAAAAGTTGCTGCTGAAAAGTTAGCCGCTTGCCAAGCAATTGGTGAAAAAATGCAAGGCACTGTGGTTGAAGTTCATCAAAAAGCTGGTGTTGATGGTCGATTGTTTGGTTCTGTTACGAATCATGACATTGCGGAGAAATTAACACAAAAAGGATTCACCATTGAAAAAGGTGCTGTTCGTCTTCCAAATGGCCCTCTTAAAGCTGTTGGTGAATATCCCGTTGCAATCGCATTGCACACAGATGTAGTCTCTGAAGTAGTTGTAAAAGTTATTGGCGAAGCTGCTTAATTAACATTCATACAATCATTTAGGGAAGACAGATGCCTGACGCAGGCCCGCTCCGATTACTAACACCTACGGGTGAGGAGGATCGGGCTGTGCAAGGATTAAAGGTTCCGCCTCATTCAATTGAGGCAGAACAATCTGTTTTAGGAGCATTGCTCCTAGATAACAATTCTTTAGATATGGTTGCTGCCTTATTGCGTGAAGTGGATTTTTATCGATCAGAGCATGCCATCATTTATCAAGCTATTTCCAAATTAGTTAATGATAATAAGCCAGCTGATGTACTTACCGTTCATGAAGAGTTAAAGACTTACGGTATTGCAGAAAACTTTGGTATTACCTATCTTAATCAATTAGCATCGAACACACCTAGCTCAGCAAATATTCGGGGCTATGCTCAAATTATTAGTGATCGCAGTATTTTGCGACGTTTAATTCAAACCGCGGACAGTATTGCGAACGCTGCATTCTCGCCTGAAAAAGGTGTCAGAACACTCTTAGATGAAGCGGAAGCACGTATTCTTGCAATTGGTCAAGAAGGTGGACGTCAAAATGAGTTTCATGAAATAGAAACACTCATGACTGAAACTGTGCAGCGCATTCAAGAGTTGTACGCGCGTGGTGGGTCGAATGAAATCACAGGTGTAGCCACAGGATTTATTGATCTTGATCGAATGACAAGCGGACTCCAAAAGGGAGACCTAGTGATTGTTGCTGGTCGTCCAAGTATGGGTAAGACCTCTTTTGCTATGAATATTGCAGAGCACGTGGCTATTAAAGAAGGTTTGCCCGTCTTAATCTTTTCTATGGAGATGTCAGCTTCACAGTTGGCCGCAAGAATGTTAGGTTCAGTCGGGCGAGTTAACCAGGGGCGATTACGCACTGGGCGTTTGAATGATGAAGAGTGGCCAAGAGTGACTCAATCGATTGGTTTACTGACAAAAGCGCCCATGTTGATCGATGAAACAGGATCCTTAAACTCTCTGGAGTTAAGGGCACGCGCTAGACGGATGGCCAGAAAATATGGCAATGTTGGACTCATCGTGATTGATTACTTACAGTTGATGTCCGGGAAGAGTAGCGGGTCAACTGAAAATCGTGCAACCGAGATTTCAGAAATATCCCGGTCATTAAAATCTTTAGCGAAAGAAATGCAATGTCCTGTAATAGCTCTTTCACAGCTCAATCGTAGTTTAGAAAACCGTGAAAATAAACGTCCCATGATGTCTGACTTAAGAGAGTCAGGTGCGATTGAGCAAGATGCAGACGTTATCTTATTTATTTATCGTGATGAGGTTTACCATCCTGAGACTGATGCAGTCGGTATTGCTGAAGTGATTATTGGTAAACAACGTAATGGGCCTATTGGTCCAGTAAAACTCTCTTGGCAGGGAGAGTTTACCAAGTTTGATAATTTAGCTTTAGGGTATAGTCCGCCATTCCAAAAAGGGCCTGCTACCAATTCGTCGAATGTGCCATTTTAAAAGATACTACTTTTCTTAGTTCTTCCGATACTTCCCCAGTCTTATTCGAAAAGTATTAATGTGATATAAATATAACAATAATTTATTACAGGAGGCAGTATGTCAAAAATGACTTTGCAAATTGATGGCGTCAGTCATGAAGTTGATGTGCCATTAGATCAACCACTTTTGTACACTTTAACAGATCAATTAAAATTCAAGGGGCCGAGGTTTGGTTGTGGTCTAGCACAGTGCGGAACTTGTACTGTTTTAATCAATAATCAAGCAGTTCGTTCTTGCGTAACTCCTACAAGTGCTGTTGCCAATGCAAGTTCTAAAATTCGAACATTAGATGGTCTTGCAAAAGGAGATCAATTACATCCGATGCAAACGGCCTTTATAGAAGAGCAGGCAGCCCAATGTGGTTATTGCACCAATGGCTGGATCATGCAGTCCATTTCTTTATTAGAAAAAAATCCTCGTGCTACTGACGAACAAATTATTCAAGGTTTGGATAATTTGCAATGTCGTTGTGGTTCGCATTTGGCTATTTTAAGAGCTGTTAAAAAAGCTCGTGAAACCATGAAAGCTTAAGGAGATCCATATGAAATCAGTACAAATTACACGTCGTGAGTTTCTCCAAAGTTCAGGTGCATTGGTGGTTGGAGTTTCGGGCGTTTTACCTAGCTTAGAGGCTTTAGCTCAAAATGTAGCCCCAAAAATATTGGGACCTAATCCATCTCAATTAGATACATGGATCAAGATTGGCAATGATGGTTTAGTGACTATTAATTCTGGGAAGATGGATTGTGGCCAGGGTTTGGATGTTGCTTATTCTCAAATAGCTGCTGAAGAGTTAGATGTTCCCTTGAGCCAAGTGGTTGTACTTTTTGGAGATACTCGATATTCAGCAAATCAAGGTGGTGGTAGTGCGAGTTCTGGTATTCGTCAAGGAGCTATTCCTGTTAGAAATGCAGCAGCGGAAGCAAGAAGGGTATTGGTTGGTATGGCTGCCCAAGAGTTACAAACTACCCCAGATCAAATGGATGTTGTGAATGGCAAAGTGTTTGTCAAAAATAATCCATCTAAATCATTAACCTACGCTCAGATTATTAATAATAAAGAGTTCGCTACTAATCTTGAATGGAACAAAAAATTTGGTAATGATTTAAATGTAACTGGACAAGCAAAACCAAAAAATGTTGCAGACTATAAGATAGTTGGTAAAGATGCACCTCGTAGAGATATTAAAGATCACGTGATAGGAAAAGAGCACTTTACTGCGCATATTCGTCCAGACAATTTGTTACATGGTAGAACAATTCGCCCACCGCAAGCAGGCGCCTCTGTCATATCTGTCGATAAAAATTCGGTAGCATTTGTGCCCAATGTTCGAGTATTTCAAAAAGATAATTTCGTGGCAGTTGTTGCCAATACTGAATGGGATGCAGTGCGAGCAGCAAGAGCATTAAAAGTCACTTGGTCGAAAGAAAATAAACCACTCAAAGGGGGTGATAAAGAGATGTTTAATTACATCAAAAACGCCACTCCGACATTTACCAATGCTGTACCAATGTTTTTTGGTAAAAAAGAATACAATGCCCAACCAACTTACGATGCGCTTAAAACTTCAGCTAAGGTATTAGAAGCTGAGTATTTTGCTCCTTTTCAGGCACATGCTCGTATTGCTCCATCTTGCGGAGTAGTAGACGTTAAGGCAGATAGCGTACAAATTTGGACCGATACACAAAAGCCTCATTTTCAAAGACAAGGCATCGCTAAATTTTTAGATAGGAATCCAGAAAAAGTAGAAGCAAAATGGATGCATGGTGCGGGTTCTTATGGGCGTTCTGATGCTGATGAGGCGCCTTATGAAGCTGCTTTACTGTCAAAAGAATATGGACAACCTGTTCGTGTTCAGTGGTCTAGGGAGGAAGGTATTGCTTGGAGTCCGAAAGGACCCGCATCTGTCATGACCTTAAAGGCTGGCTTAGATGAGCAAAATAATGTCACAGCTTGGTTATTTAAAGCCAAAGGGTTTAATGGGTGGGATATTAAATTTAATGCGGAAAGTCCCGAACATACTTTGGTTGGTATGCAAACTGGGCATAAAAAATGGACTGCATATAACTACAATATTCCAGAAGAAAGTTATCGCTTTGCCAATCACGTGCATTGGTGGGAGACTGTTGCTCCGTATGTTGAGCAAGCTTCACCGATGAGAACTGCGCACTTTAGAGCTCCCCAAGAAATGCAAACGCGTTTTGCTCAGGAGTGCTTTATTGATGAAGTGGCTCTTGCTGGAAAAATAGATCCAGTCGCGTTTAGATTGAAGCATATTCAAGAGCCTCGTGAAAAAGAGATTTTAGAGGCAGTTGTTAAGAAATTTGGCTGGGAGACTAATCATAAGCCAAGCAAAGTTGGTGATGTTTACACAGGCAGAGGTGTTGCACTGTATAACGGTTACCAGTCATATGCTGCGGTTGCTTGTGAAGTCGAAGTCAACAAAAAAACAGGCCGTATTTGGGTCAAGAAAATCGTCGTTGGTATGGATTGTGGTCTTGTGATTAATCCATCCGGCGTTAAAGCAGCTCTTGAAGGTCAAATCATGCAAGGGATTAGTCGTGCTCTCTATGAAGAAGTGAAGTTTGACGATAACCGAGTCACGAGTGTTGATTGGAATACTTATCGTATTGCTTCCATGAAAGATATTCCTGGTAAGGTTGATATTGTGATTTTAAATCGTCCTGATAAGGCCTCAGGTGGCGTTGCTGAGCCAGGGTTGGTTTCACTGCCTGCAGCGATTGCCAATGCTGTATTTGATGCAACGCAAGTCAGAATTCGTCAATATCCTTTAACGCCACAACGGGTTAAATCTCTTATCGTTTAAGAGGTGAGTGATGTGTTTGAAGTTGTTTGTTTTGATAATTAAGGTTCTATGAATTCTTTTAATGCATTTCTCACACAACAGCCCATGACTTGGGCTGTTAACGTGGGTGGAGCATCAGTCGATTCGATTGATATGTTGGCAGCTGCTGGAGCGCGATGTATTTTTATAGATTGCGAGCGAACTGCGATTCATATCGAGAGTGTCAGACCCATGGTTTTAGCAGCTAAAAGTCATGGGTTGTTTACGATGCTTCGGAGCGAAAATCAACAACCAGAAACTTTGATCCGATATCTTGATCGTGGAATTGATGCGATTGTGGTCCCTCATACTGAGACCGTAGAAGAATTAAAAATGATTGCTGAAGTGGTGGATTATGTTAGCAAAGGACAAAAAGACAAGTTCATGACAATTGCTCAGATTGAGTCCCTAAATGCAGTCAATCATATTCAATCTTTGGCATCTTCAACTGATGTTGATAGTTTTTTAATCGGGCCCAATGACTTATCCCATAGTATGGGTTTTAAAGGAGATCTTAAGATGCCTGCTTTATGGCAGGCTATTGATCGGGTAATTCAAGAGTTAGAGTCACATCAGCGAATTTGGGGAATACCTGGCCTGCCTGAAAGTCAGCCAAAATATACACAACAAGGAGCCAAGTATTTATATTGCACTTTGTTGCAAATTATTCAACAAGGTTTTAAACCTTTCCATTCCATATCTTAATTTATAGAAAGAAAATATATGTCAATGATGCCCTCTGAAAGAACTCCATTTTCTGCAATTGTCGATCGTCCACCGCTTAAATTTCCAGGTGGTGCAAAAGTGATTGTTTGGAGTATTGTTAATTTGGAGGTCTGGGATATTTCTAGGCCGATGGCTAGACAAGTCATACCAGCACCTACGGGTGTCCCTTTGTTACCAGACGTGCCGAATTGGGCTTGGCACGAATACGGGATGCGCGTTGGCTTTTGGCGTTTTAAAAGTTTATATGACTCATTAAATATCACTCCTACATTAGCTTTAAATGCGAGAGTTTGTAAAGATTATCCACGTGTAGCACAAGCTTGTTTGGATGCGGGTTGGGAGTTTATGGGGCACTCTTATGAACAAATGCCAATTCATAAAGTTGAAAATCAAGCAGAGATGATTGCCAAATCGATGGATACGATTGAGACATTTACTGGTAAGCGACCAGTTGGATGGTTGGGACCCGGCCTTACTCAGACATTTGAGACACCTGATTTATTAGCTAAGGCAGGCGTGAAGTATGTGGGTGATTTCCCTTATGATGATGAGCCAACCCGAATTAAAACTGAGCATGGCTCTTTAGTAACACTGCCATATACTGTTGAAAATAATGATATTCCAATGATGATCGTACAACATCATGAAGCGAATTACTGGACTCAAAAATGTATTGATACGTTTGATCAATATTATTTGGAAGCGCAGGAGCGTCCTAAAATTTTATCGATTGCTATCCACCCCTACATTAGTGGCATGCCATTCAGAATTGCTTATTTGAAAAAAGTGTATGACTATATTAATCGTCATGAGGGAGTTGTTCATATGACTGGCGAGCAAATCTATGACTGGTATAACCAAGCATATCCTGAGAAATGAGATGAACGATATTTTGCATTGGGATTTATGCGCTGCGGTTGAAGCCATTCGCCAGAAAAAAATTAGTTCTGTGGAGCTAACAAGATGGTCTATTGATCGATTAAAAAGCATCGGTGGACCACTCAATGCAGTATTTCGATTAGATGAAGAAAGTGCGATCAAGCGCGCAAATGTATTAGATGATATTCAAGCGCATCATCGTCCTTTAGGGATGTTGCATGGAGTTCCATTCGCACATAAAGACTTAATTTTTATGGCAGACAGAGTCGCTCATGTAGGATCTAAAATCTTGAAAAAAAATCTTCCGGCCCAAAGTGCAGTAGTTATGGATTATTTTGAAGCTGCTGGCCAGGTTTATTGCGGGTCGTTGCATATGACCGAGTTCGCTTTAGGACCAACTGGATTTAACAAGCACTATGGACATGCTAAAAATCCTTGGAATCCTTTATATGTTTGTGGAGGATCGTCCAGTGGATCGGCTATTGCAGTGAGTTCAAGATTGGTTTTTGGGGCGATTGGGAGTGATACGGGCGGATCGATTCGACATCCAGCAACGATGTGTGGCGTGACTGGATTGAAGCCGACTAGTCGACTTGTTACGATCGAAGGGGCATTCCCATTGGCCCATACATTGGACTGTATTGGGCCAATTGCGCAAAGTGCAAGAGATTGCGCCAAGATGTTAACCGTGCTAACTAGTCAAAAAACCAACTACGAAGAATCAGTTGATTTACCTGTAAAAGGATTGAGAGTTGGTATACCTAAGCACTATTTTTGGGAAGGTGTTGACGAAAATATTCAGCAGGTACTATTCGAAAATATTCGGGTGTTTCACGAATTAGGTATGCAGATTGTGGAGATTGATAATCCCTCAATGGAACCGATCAATCAAATGATGGCCGTGGTGATGGCAGTAGAGTCTTTAGAAGTCCATCATGAATGGCTAAGACAATTTGCGGATGATTATGCCGATCAAGTCAAAGCCAGAATTGAGCTTGGGTATCAATACTCAAGCGAAGATTACCGTCATGCAATCGAAATGCGTAAAGTGTATCGCCAACAATTTGCGGATCAAGTATTTGCGCATTGCGATGTGATGTTCATTCCCACAATTCAAGTACATACGCCAACCATTGAACAGAGTACCCGTGGTAGTTTAGAAGAAGTTTTAAAAGGGGTTGGACGCTTAACGCATGTCACGAAAGCAATGAATTATTTAGGTCTTCCAGCAATGAGTCTTCCTGGTGGATTCTCGAATCAAGAAATGCCGGTGGGATTTCAGTTAGTTGGGCGAGATTGTAGTGAAGAGGTTATTTTGCGTATTAGCCATGCCTATCAATCTCAAACGCAATGGCATCAGAAGATACCATCTTTTGCAAACACCTAGGAGTATTGATGATTAAAGGAAGTTGTCTATGCGGCGGTATTCAATATCAAATCAATGATGTACTAGGGCCGATCATTTATTGCCATTGCCAACGTTGTAGAAAATCAAGTGGCTCAGCATGCGTTACCTCGACCGAAATTCATCGAGCTAAGTTTGAAGTCATACAAGGCAAAGAACTTATCAAAAAATTTGAGAACCCTGGAGCGGTTGATCGGTTTTTTTGTTCTCATTGCGGATCACAACTCTATAGTGAAAGAACTGCTACCCCATTGACAATGAGGATAAGGTTAGGGACTCTTGATACTAAAATTACTGAAAGGGTAAGTTCTCATATTTTTGTAGGAAGTAAGGCGGAATGGCATGAAATACAAGATCAGGCGATTCAACATCAAGAACGACCGCCAGCCATTTAAGGTCATGATCATAGGTTAGAATCGTGCTTGTTAGACAAATTCTCAAAGTCAACTTTAGATGCAAAAGGATTGCGCCATCTTTATTAAGTAATATTCTTGGAGATAAATCTACAGTCCTACCAAGATGGATTTAAAGATGTATAATCAATTTACCAAACTAAGAAACTATCTCATGCGTCGTCTATTATCGATTGGGTTGTTAGCAATCACAGTTGCTATTGCATCTCCATCATTTGCACAGAAGTCCATCATTGTCTCTTCAACAACATCTACAGAGCAATCTGGACTATTTGGCTTTCTCTTGCCCATTTATAAAAGTAAATCTGGAGTTGATGTCAAAGTGATTGCTGTTGGCACCGGACAGGCTTTAGATATTGGTCGTCGTGGTGATGCTGATGTCGTTTTTGTACATGATAGGGTTGGAGAGACAAAATTCTTGGAAGAGGGCAATGCGACCAAGAGATATGATGTCATGTATAACGACTTTGTATTGATTGGACCAAAGTCGGATCCAGCTAAGCTTGTTGGAGGTAAAGATATTAAAGCGTCGTTACAAAAAATTGCTAATTTAAAAGTCACCTTTGTTTCTAGAGGCGATAAGAGCGGTACTCATGCGGCAGAACTTCGTTATTGGAAGGTTGCAGGGATTGAGCCCAATAAAGATATGAGCTGGTACAAGGACACTGGAAGCGGTATGGGTCAAGCTTTAAATTTAGCTTCGGCAATGAATGCCTATATCTTGGCTGACAGAGGTACATGGCTGTCGTTTAAAAACCGCGGAGATTTAGATATACTGGTTGAGGGTGACCCGCAACTCTTTAATCAATACGGAGTGATGTTAGTGAACCCAGCAAAGTTTCCTCATGTAAAGGCTAAAGAAGGGCAGGACTTTATTGATTGGATTACTTCTAAAGATGGGCAAGAAGTTATTTCTTTATACAAGATTGACGGTAAACAACTCTTTTTCCCAAATGCTAAGAAATAAATGATGTATCAATCAATTCAAACTATTATTGGGGCACCCTCTAGTAAATCCAGGCCTAACCCAAGGTGCTCTAGTACTGGTTGATTGCGGCCACCCGCCACAACAAATAAATAGAAACGATAGTTTATAAACTGATTGAGAAGTTTTTTGCAGGAGATTTTAAAGATTGATAGTTAGAAAAAGCTTCAACTGTCAGAATCTCATCGGTTGAGTTCATGGAGCTCAAAGGGATAGAGCAAGAGCGTACCGTTTTACCATTGATGTGGACAGAGCAGGCGCCACACTCAAAATGGTCGCAACCATATTTTGTAGCAATTAAGCCAAGCTGCTCCCTTAGTATCCAAATCAATGGCGTACTAGGATGTGAATGAATTTCTACAAATTGTCCGTTGACATTGAGCGTCGTCATGACAATAACCTTTTCTCAAAATAAGTCTTAAAAACTTACTTTAGACGAAAAAAGTCTTTGAATACATAGGTGTATAACCTATTAGTACTTTTACTAAATTTTAATATGATAAGAAAGACTTATTTACATCAAGGAAGGGGGGCTAAGACTGCATCAAGACCTGTTTCTTGAATAATTGGGACAGCAGCTTCAGAAGCTAGAAAAGCTATCAGGTCTTGTGCGAGAGCGCGTTCTTGACTTGCTGCACCGATTCCTGCTGTAAAAAAGAAAGTCTTCTGTATTTCGCTAGGAAGGTCACGAATAATATCAATTCCAGCAATAGGTAGTAATTCTGAGTATTGTTGGAATCCAAGATCCGTCTCATTTCTCATCAAAATAGTGCCAACACGCTCACCAAAAATCTTTTTGGCGGAAATAGCCATTTGATCAGCAATACCTAGTTTTGGAAAAACCTCTTCTGACAAATAGGTGCCGCTTGCGCTAGCTGAGTATGCAACTCGTGGAGAGTTGAGAAGTGCTTGTTTGAAACACTCTACGGTTGATAGATTGGGGACAGGATCACCAGTGCGAACAGCAGCAGCCATTCTAGAACCAGCAAGATCCACTTTAGAGCCAGAGGCAATGACGCCTTGTTGAATGAATTGATCAAGGGCAGGACCTGCTAAAACGAGAACATCAAAAACTTCACCTTTAGCCAGTCGAGTAGGAATAGAATCAGCGGCAGTCCCCATAGATGATCCAAAAGAAAGATTGACAGTGTTACCTGATTTTTTTTCATACATCGGGCCAAGAAGTTTTAAAGCTGCAGCGAATGCGCCTGATGTAATGACTGAGATAGTTTGATTAGACATAATTAATCCACGGTAATTTTGGCTGATTCAACAACTTTTTTCCAACGAGCAACTTCTTTTTTAACTAGTTCTGCCAATTCTTCAGGAGTTGAGGTATCGACTGTTGCACCTTGTTCTTCAATTTTAGTTTCATTCGATTTTTCATTTAAAACAGCAATTAATTCTTTATTGAGTAATTGAATAATTGATTTAGGGGTTCCTGCTGGAGCAAACATGGCGTACCACTGATCTACTTCAACATTCGAAATACCTTGTTCAGCTAAGGTTGGTACATTGGGTAGAACAGGACTGCGTTTTTTCCCGGCTATACCAAGTGCAATCAATTTATTCCCTTTGACTTGTGGATAGGCCGTAAATAAACTTGGGAACATTACTTGGGTTGTACCACCAATCGTATCTAGAATCGCAGGAGAAGAGCCTTTGTAAGGGACGTGAAGCATATCTGTGCCAGTATTTAATTTAAAAAGTTCACCTGTTAAATGTGGCGCGGTGCCCTTACCAGAAGTGGCATAGGAAATCTTACCGGGTTGCGACTTGAGAAGTGCGACTAATTCCTTAATATTTTTAACTGGTAAATTGTTATTTGCTACGACAAGAGTCGGAGAAGTTGCAACTAATGAAATCGGTTCAAAGCTTTTGATTGGGTCGTAGCGTAACTTTTGCAGAGCTGGGTTAATTGCATGTGTAGCAATATAGCCAAACATTAAAACATAACCATCTGCAGGAGCCCTTGCCACGAATTCACTCGCAATTGCCCCATTGGCACCAGCTCGATTTTCAACAATAACGGATTGGCCTAATTTTTGACTGAGTCCCTGGGCAATAATACGGGCCATCGCATCATTTGCCCCACCAGGCGAGGTTGGAACGACAATGGTAATTGATTTAGATGGATAGGTATCAGCGACCACTTTTTGGGAAAAACATATAAAAAACGCAATGAAACTAATAAATAAACCGGACAAACGGGATTTTGTAAGTATCATTTTGTGGTGTCTTTCTGAGTGGTTTTGGCGTAGTTCTTGCTGATTCAGTATTATAAGGGTATCTAAGGAGAGTACATGTTTATCAATTTAAAGAAACTATTATGCTTCATCAGTTTATTTTTTTGCGGTCTTTTTGCACTTCAGGCACAGGCGCAAAGCTTTCCAAATAAGCCTATCAAGATTGTTGTAGGGTTTTCTCCCGGAGGAGGCCCTGATATCTCGGCGAGGGTTATTGGTCAAAAAATGACTGATAAGTGGGTGCAGCCTGTTGTTGTAGAAAACCGCCCAGGTGCTGGTTCTAATATAGCGACACAAGTAGTTGCTACTTCAAAGCCAGATGGCTATACCTTACTTTCTGTTTCAAATGCATTTGCAATTGCGCCAGCTATTTACAGCAAATTACCATTTGACACGATTAAGGATTTAGAGGGAGTGACATTAACTGCTACTGGTTCAGCTTTAGTCTTAGTTTCCCCAAACTTAAAGGTAAGTACCATTGCTGAACTAATTGCTTTAGCAAAAAAAGATCCTGGAAAGTATTCTTATAGTTCAGCAGGGATTGGCAGTGGATCGCATTTTGCTGTAGAAATCTTAAAAGCTAAAACTGGGACAGATTTTTTACATGTACCAACAAAAGGAATTCCTGAAGGAATTACTGAGGTTTTGTCTGGTCGTGTCGATTTTTTCATCAGTCCCTATGCAAGCGCCATTAATATGGTCCGTGATGGTCGAGCAAAAGCAATTGCAATAACCTCACTTCAAAGAGGGAAAGAGTTTCCCAATTTGCCTACAGTAGCAGAAACAGTTCCGGGTTATAAGTGGGAATTTTGGTACGGGTTGATTGCGCCTGCAAATACACCTAAGGATATCTTGCAACAAATAGCTCAAGAGGTAAAAAGAATTAATGAGTTTGCAGATGTGAAAGAACGTTACGCTAATTTAGGGCTTGAACCCATATCGAACACACCTGCAGAATTTGACAAGATGATTAAATCTGAAGTGGTTGAATTTACACGTATAGCAAAAGCAGCAAAGATTTCAGCTGAATAATTTAAGGGGAAAAAATGCAGGGAACTAGCAAAAATGGTTTGTATTATGAGATTGAGGGCAATGGCCCATGGTTAACACTCGCACATTCTTTGGCTTGTGATCTTCATATGTGGGATCCACAAATGGAATTATTGACCAAGCATTTCAAAGTATTGCGTTTTGATACCAGAGGACATGGTAAGAGTCATGTTCCAGCAGCACCATATTCACTAGACGAATTAGCTGCCGATGTTGTTGAGTTGTTTGTCGAATTAGGCATTCAACGAACCCATTGGATGGGTTTATCCATGGGGGGGATGATTGGTCAGACTATGATTTTAAAGTGGCCGCAACTTTTCCTGTCGATCGTGCTTGCTGACACAACAAGTCGACGTCCAGACAATGCTGTGGAGATGTGGGCAGATCGTGCAAAGATTGCTCGCGAACAAGGAATGCAAGGCTTATTAGAAAGCACCTTGTCACGATGGTTTACCCAAGCATATAAGGATGCTAATTCCGCCAAGTTACAAAAAATTGCTCAAGGAATATTAGCTACTCCCGTTGAGGGATTTGCTGGTTGTAGCAGTGCGATTGCCCATATCAATACATTTGATCGATTAAATGAAATCGATTGTCCAACAATGATAGTGGTTGGAATCGAGGATCACGGGACACCTCCAGAGATGGCTAAAAAAATTCATTCGCAAATTAAAGACTCTGTTCTACACATCATTCCTGATGCATCACATATATCTAATGTCGAGCAAACAGAAGTGTTTAATCAACTTCTTGAAGAATTTTGGGGCCTCGAGGATGATGAACTCGTTGACGATGAAGCCTTTGAAAATTAAGGAGTAACTACTCGGCGCGCTTCAGTATATCTGGGCGCCCAGTAGGGATTTTTGATTTCATCTAAACGCACCGTACCGCCGGTTGTTGGGGCATGGACAAATCGCCCGGAACCAACATAAATACCCACATGCGAATGGCTTTCGCCTAAGGTGTTAAAGAAAACCAAATCACCAGGAGCTGGGGTTTCTTGAGCCAGTGATTTTCCATACTTACCTAATTCACCAGTAGTTCGTGGAAGATTTTTTTGCCTCGTATTTTTAACGACATATACGATTAGACCGCTGCAGTCAAAGCCACTTTGTGGGGTATTGCCACCCCATTTATAAGGGGTGCCAATGAGGCTAATAGCCGCTATAGAAATATCATCTTGCCCTACATTTTTCTCAAGAAAAAAATCTGGCAATTTAGCAGAGTTAGTTGATGGACTTTTAATACCACCCAAAGAACTACAGCCTGATAGAAACACGATCAGGCTGTAGACAAGATATTGACTATAAAATTTCCGCTGCATGATCAGCTAAACGTGAGCGTTCACCACGCGCTAGTGTGATGTGACCACCATGACGCCAACCTTTAAATCGATCAACCACGTAGGTAAGACCAGATGAGCCTTCGGTTAGATAAGGCGTATCAATCTGCGCAATATTACCCAAGCAAATTAATTTGGTTCCAGGGCCTGCACGAGTCACTAAAGTTTTCATTTGTTTAGGTGTGAGATTTTGAGCCTCATCAATAATTACAAACTTACTCACAAAAGTTCTACCCCGCATAAAATTCATACTCTTGACTTTAATCCGTGAGCGAATCAGTTCTTGAGTTGCAGCACGACCCCATTCTCCTGCAGAGTCATCACTGCGGTGGAGTACTTCTAAATTATCATCAAATGCCCCCATCCAGGGTTGCATTTTCTCTTCTTCAGTACCTGGTAAAAAACCAATATCTTCACCGACCGGAACAGTCGCGCGAGTGATGATGATTTCGTTATAACGCTTACTATCAAGAACCTGTTCAAGTCCCGCTGCTAGAGCAAGAAGTGTTTTACCAGTACCTGCTTGACCAAGCAGTGTCACAAAATCGATTTCGGGATTCATTAGTAAATTCAGAGCAAAGTTTTGTTCACGATTACGTGCCGTAATGCTCCACACATTATTTTTCTGGTGAGAAAAATCTTTCAGTGTTTGCAGCAATGCTGTTTTGCCATTAATTTCTTTTACTTGAGCATAAAAGGGCGTACTACCATCTGTGTTTTCTTGATAGACAAATTGATTAACCATCATCGACATAACGAGTGGCCCTGTGATGCGATAGTACATGGTACCTGATTTACCATCACTCCAACTCTCCATAGATTTGCCATGCTTTGGCCAAAAATCTGCAGGAAGAGCAAGTATTCCGGCATACATCAGATCCCGGTCTTCAAGCACCTGATCGTTAAAATAATCTTCCGCAGGAAGACCAAGAGCTCGTGCTTTGATGCGCATGTTGATATCTTTGGAGACCAATACAACTTCACCGTAATTTTTGTGTGTTTCTTGCAATGAGCGAACCACACTTAAAATCATGTTATCGCCCTTACCAACAGGCAATCCCTCGGGCAATTTCATTTCTTTTAAATCTGTTTGGAAAAATAGTTTCCCGGTTGCGTCTTTATTCCCTAATTTAGATAACGGAATTCCTTCATCTAGAGCACCACTTGTGCCATCAATCAAGCCATCGAGGGCGCGACTTACCATTCTTGCATTTCTTGCGACTTCGCTCATTCCTTTTTTATGATTGTCTAGTTCTTCAAGGGTCGTCATTGGTAGATAAATATCGTGCTCTTCAAAGCGAAATAATGAAGAAGGATCATGCATTAAAACATTCGTATCTAATACAAACAAACGAGTTTTATCGGATATATCGGCACGTTTGTTTTTAAGATTACTACGGGTCGGCTTTGCCGGTGCGACCTGTTTCATTTTATTGATGGTGTCACGTGCTATATAAGAAGCATGTGGTGGTTCGATAACTTCGAGAGTACTTAGTTCATCTACTTTATATTCAGCAACAATGGCAATAGCTTGTGGTGTGGGTGGTTTATTAAGTTCCGGTTTTTTTATTCTTGGAAGATTGATTTCATCAGCTGTTTGTGTTGGTGCTGGGGGGAGTGGCATGCACTAGCTCCTTATGGTTATAAAAGTAAAAGGTAGAAAATATGAAAAAAAGCATCGATTGATGCGTTTTTTGAAATGGTGAGAATGTTTTCTTAAGAGAAGTTTGTTTGAATCTTGGAGGGGAGATTGCCTATCTCGAGTCGTGTTATCAAGATTTTTTGAAACAGTGAACAAACTTCGATTTCTTTGCATTAACTATAAGTTAACGCATATTTCAAGACATTGCAAGCACGGCCTTCAAAACATCTTCCACATGACCAGCAACCTTTAAACCACGCCATTCATGACGTAAAATTCCTTTAGAATCAAAGATAAAAGTACTTCTTTCAATCCCTTGAACTTGTTTACCATACATATTTTTTGTTTTGATGACGTCAAAAAAATGACATAAAGTCTCACCCGCATCAGAAATTAACTCAAAAGGTAACTCATACTTTGATTTAAAGCTTTCGTGTGATTTTAGAGAGTCTCTAGAAACACCAATAATTAAGGTATTCGCTTTTGTGAACGCGTCAATATTGTCACGAAAATTGCCAGCCTCGATGGTGCAACCTGGCGTCGCATCTTTTGGGTAAAAATACAAAACCACATTTTTACCTTCACAAGAGGATGGACTAAAAGTTAATCCAGAAGTTGCTGGAAGAGAGCACGCTGGAAATGTATTACCAATTTTTATGGACATTCTTTATCTCCTAAATTAACCATCAAACACTCTATTGTATGACGACTTCGTTACTATTTCATGTTTTCATGAGTTTGGCATCATCATCAGTGCGCCGCTGCGGTTGGCAATTTGATCAAAATACAGTGGCAGACTAATTAAGTGTTTCGTTTGTCCTGTAGCTGCCCACGACGCGTGTAAAGTTCGCATATCTACACATTGATGTCCCTGAGCAATCCAAGCTTTGACGAGTTGTATAAAAAATGGTAATAGTTTTTGACCTTCAAGCTCTGCATGCAAAGTAAAAACTTGATCATTGGGGTTTTCGGCGGTTAATTTTAATAAATAATGCACTGCATCTTGAGCATTCATATTGTTCACCCCCAATAATTCATCAAATGTGGGGAGGGTTGTTGGATATTGAATATGTTTCGATGGACCGTCTTTAAATTGTATGCGATATGGCACAAGGTTGATGGGGGCGCGTCCATCAGAAGAGTAGGGTATATGCCACTGATCTAATTGGTGGAGTGCATCAAGATTCATTTGCCAACCTGCAGCACCGTGTGTTTTGGGAGACTCATTAAAAATATCTACAAAACGATCAAATGACTGCGTCATTTGTGAAAGGGTCCAAGCTTGACTCGCATAGCGAACTTGGTCATGCCAGACAATATGATCCCATGTATGAATCCCCACTTCAAAACCATCTTTGGCAACCGCTTGCATGATATGTTTTGCTTTTAAGCCAATATCAGGTGCTGGTAATAGAACGCCATAGCTTAGGGTCTTTAGCCCGTAGTGTTCAATGACAGAAGTACGTGAAACCTTTTTAAAAAAACCAGGCCGAAAGATTCGCTTGAGGGCCCAACCTGTATGGTCAGGTCCTAAACTAAACAAAAAAGTCGCCGGTACACCGATTTGTTGCAATTGTTGTTGCAAACCAGGAACCCCCTCGAGAGTTCCTCTTAATGTATCTACATCAACTTTAAGGGCAATACTTCCCACAATTAATGATCGACTAATCGACGAGCTTTTACTACGTCATAACGATAGGCCTCAAAAATATGCTCTAGGGCTTGCGACATGGTTGTGCTTGGTTGCCAACCAAGCTCTTGCATCGTGTTCTCGATTTTAGGTACGCGGTTTTGGACATCTTGATAGCCTGTTCCATAGTATTGTGCTGACGTTGTTTCTTGAATGACAACTTGCTTTGCTGATGCTTGATATTCAGGAATTCGATTAGCAATAGCCATCATCATGTGGGCTAACTCTTTGACTGAGTGGTTGTTCTGTGGATTGCCGATGTTATAAATTTTGCCATTGGCAATATCATTTTTATTTTCAATAATTAAACTCAGTGCATCAATACCATCGTCAATATAGGTAAATGCTCTTTTTTGAGAACCGCCATCCACTAAATTAATCGGCTCACCTCGAGCAATATGACCTAAAAATTGCGTAACCACTCTGGAAGAACCCTCTTTAGAAGTATAGATACTATCTAATCCAGGACCGATCCAATTAAAGGGTCTAAACAACGTAAAGCGAAGACCCTCCATACCGTAACCCCAAATGACGCGATCCATTAACTGCTTTGCGCAGGCGTAGATCCAGCGTGGTTTATTGATTGGTCCATACACTAGTGGTGATGAAGCTGGATCAAACTCTGCATCAGTACTCATCCCATAGACTTCCGATGTAGAAGGAAAAACCAGATGTTTACCGTACTTATGAGCGGAACGAACGATTGGTAAATTGGCTTCAAAATCAAGCTCGAAAACTTTCAGTGGTTCTTTGACGTAGGTTGCAGGAGTTGCAATAGCCACGAGGGGCAAGATCACATCACATTTACGAACGTGGTATTCGACCCACTCTTTGTTAATTGTAATATCACCTTCAAAGAAGTGCATTTTAGGGTGGTTAGCCAAATCACCCAAACGATCATCTTGCATATCCATGCCATAGACGTCCCAATCGGTTGTTTCAAGAATGCGCTTGGAAAGATGGTGTCCGATAAAGCCGTTCACGCCTAAGATTAAAACCTTTTTGGTCATAAGTGAATTCCGTTGGTAAATAAGCTCTATTTTATGCTTTTGTAATGCTTAAAAGAATTTGTTGAAGATCTGTAGGTAAAACCTCTTGACCATCGCAGACTAATTGCATTACAAGGATGGCGCGATCATCCCCACAAAAGCCATAAATCCGATTATCAACGACTTGTAAACCTAGCAATTGATTGTTTTGGCGAAAAGGGGGACTAGCCAGCATCGCTTGATGAATAATATATTTTTTATTAGCAATTTCTGTAAAAGCACCGGGATAGGGCGGTGCAACTGCGCGAAAGAGGTTATAAACTTCTTGTGCATTATTTTGCCAATCAATTTTTCCATCCTCGGGTTTACGAGCGCCAAAATAACTACCTTCTTGCAATCGGTTGGGACGTCTTGAAAATTCCCCAGTCAATAAATCAGGCATCACTTCTTCTAGTGTTGTTTTTGCAACGATAGCCACTTTGTTGAATACTTCATAAGCAGTTTCGTCCGGAAGTATGGGAATGGCTTTTTGATGCACGATATCTCCTGCATCTGGTTTTGCTTCCATGATATGTAGAGTAGCACCTGTTTTAGTTTCGCCGTGGAGTACAGCCCAATTGATGGGAACTCGGCCTCTGTATTTTGGCAATAAAGAGCCATGCATATTTAATGCAGCAATTTTGGCAATTTCTAAAATCTGCTGTGGGATCATGTATCGATAATAGAAAGAAAATAAATAATCTGGCTGATAGGATCGCAGTCGGTTAACCAATTCGGAATCATTAAAGTCACTTGGAGTAATAAACACAATGTTCCGTTCCAGACATAAATCACGGACTGATCGAAACCAAATATTTTCTGTTGGAGAGTCTTCGTGGGTAACAACTAGTGGTATCTCAAAGCCATGATTTAAGAGAGTACTAAGACATTCAAAGCCTACAGTATGGTACGCGAAGACAATAGCTTTATTCTTGCTCATCCTGTTCCAATACTCCCATGACCACATAGCGAGGACGTTTTCGTACTTGTTGGTAGATACGTCCCACATATTCTCCGAGTAATCCAAGTCCAAAAAGGAGTACTCCCATCAGGAAAAAATTTAACGCGAATAACGTAAATACACCCTCTACCTCAGCACCAATAATAAACCTTCGAATCATGAGATAGATAAACAAAGCTGCAGATCCGAGCGCTAAAAAAAAGCCAATTAATGAAAAAGCTTGTAATGGAAGCACCGAGAAACCGGTTACCAAATCAAAGTTGAGACGAATCAGTTGATATAAGGAGTATTTGGATTCGCCAGCAAAACGTTCTTCATGATTAATATTAATTTCGATGGGGTTGCTGGCATAAGTAAAACCTAAAGCAGGAATAAAGGTATTTAACTCTTTACTCTTTTTCATGAGATCGACGATACGACGGCTATAGCCGCGCATCATACATCCTTGATCGGTGATGGTAATTTTTGTAATTCGATCACGCAATTGATTCATTGCTTTTGAAGCATATCTTCTGAAACGCGAATCTTTTCTGGCAACTCGAATCGTGCCAACGTAATCATGTCCCTTTAATAAGTTCTCAACAATACGATGGATTTCTTCTGGAGGATTTTGTAAATCAGCGTCTAAAGTGATTATAAAATCACCTTTGGAATAGCTAAAACCAGCCATTATGGCCATATGTTGGCCAAAATTGCCATTAAATAGGACAACCCGTGTTGTATCTGGACGCTTGTCGAACTGGGCAGCCAGCTTTGCGGCAGACTGATCACGACTACCATCATTGACAAAGACTATTTCATAACGAACCGATAGATCGATTACTAACTTGTCTAGTGCAGTGTAAAGACGAGTAAATAGCTGCTCCAAGCCCTCTTCCTCGTTATACACCGGTATCACAATAGAAACCAATGGGTGGGATGGAATATGGGTAGTGAGCTTGAGTAAAGAGTCAGAAATTGGCTGCATTATTCGATTTTATGTCGATTTTTTGAAAAAGGGAAAAAACTCAAATTTCGTTCAGTACGAGTTGCAAAGCATGGACCACGCGTTCTACATCGAAAGTTGTCATTAACGGAAACAGTGGCAAGGTCAGTATGGCAGATCCTATCCGTTGCGCAACAGGAGTTTGAATCGAGTTGTAACCCAATTCTCGGTAAAACTTAAAGTCGCTGATCAGTGGGTAATGAACTCCAGTTCCAATATTCATATCTTTGAGTTTTTGCATGACAGATGCGCGATTCATGCCAAATTGATGTAGTTTTTCAATCGGTAAAACCACTTGAAACATATGCCAATTAGAATGAACAAAATCTTCCTGTGGAAGTTCTAAACCTTTTTCTATAAGCCTTGTTTTCTTAAAACAAGCAAAATAATGCTGAGCCAATGCTTGGCGTTGCTTCATCAAGTCAGGTAATTGTTTCAGTTGATGAATACCAATGACGGCATTCACATCGGTAAGGTTGTGTTTACCACCTAAAACATCAACATCCATGCCATCAAAACCGGTCTTCGTTACACCTTGAATACGTAATTTTTGTGCAAGAATTGCTTCCGTTTCGTTATTCATCACAAGGCAACCGCCTTCAATGGTCGTTAAGTTTTTATTTGCCTGAAAACTAAAACTAACGAGGTCTGATGGGAGCTTGTTTGCACTGCCGATAGACTCACCAAGCCAAGTCGAACCTAATGCCTGTGCAGCATCTTCCACAACACGTAGTTTGTATTGATGAGCAATTTGATAAAGACGCACAATATCTACGGGAAGTCCAGACAGGTAGACTGGCATGATTGCCTTCGTCTGTGGCGTAATGGCGGCTTCGATGAGCTCTAAATCGATATTGCGTGTTCGTGGATCAATATCCACAAATATAGGTTTTGCACCAACGGCTAAGATGACATTCGAAGTAGAGACCCATGACATTGGGGTTGTAATGACTTCATCCCCAGGCCCAATATTTGCAATACGTAAAGCAATTTCCATCGTAGCGCTACCATTGGCGAAACAGCGAACCGTTCTACCACCAAAATAATCTGATAACAATTTTTCAAACTCAAGGCATTTAGGACCATTTGTGATCCATCCGGAGCGTAGAACGTCACCCACGGCTGCAATGGTTGGTTCATCAATCGTTGGTTTTGTAAAAGGAAGAAAAGGAGCATTAAAGTGGTTCATGAGAAAGGGCCTTATGAGCGTGCCAAGATATAAACACCTAGGAGAATAATGCCAATCGCAATGAGTCTTTGAGGGGTCAATGCTTCACCAAAAAGAAAATAAGCAGCAATCGCATTGACAACATAGCCTAATGATAAAAGTGGATAGGCGATGGAAACATCAACCCGAGATAGACCTGCTATCCAAGTAATGACAGACAGGCCGTAAAGACACAGGCCAGCAATAATGGGTAGGTTGGTAGCGAGGTGTCCAAGAGTCGTGATTAAGGTACTGGGTGCTAATGAAACCTCCCCTAAACGCAGCGTCCCAGCTTTGAGGAGTAATTGTGCGCAAGCATTCAATAAAATGCCGACAAATAGATAAGAAAACGTGGTTAAATTCATCAATTATTTCGCGGTTGGTTTACTTATTATGATGCGTAAAGGATCTCCTGCGATAACTTCCATGGGTAATTTTTTTTGAAGTAGCTCTTGATATAAATTAGGCGTCATTAAAGCAAATTCTTTTTTATTGGGGTTAGCTAACCAAAGCGCCATCCACTCTTCTATCGTAGGAATCCATTTTGTAGGTTCTTGAGAAATGCCAAATGCCAGCTCATCTTTAAATTCAACCATGATTAAAGGGTGCTCTAAATAAAATGGCACTGTATGATCCAGCATTCTGACACCGTATAACGGATCACTTTTTTGTATCAAAGGTTTCGCTTTTTGCGCAACATCGTAGCCTGAAAGTAATCTTCCTATTATCTCATGCCCTGTACCAGCGGTTAAAGCAACCACAATCATCGTACTTGAGAAAATAAAAATACTTTTCATCGCATGTTGGCGAAAGATCCAGGCAAAGAAGCAACCAAATAAACCGATGAAAAGAGATATTCCAATCATCTTTGCATAAGTAGCATATCCTTGCGCTTCATAGACCTCACCCATTGATGCAATATTGCGTGCGAAAAAAAGCCCAATAAAAAATATGAAGCCAAAAAGAATCAGTTGTGCAGTCCAGAGCTTTAAGCCGAGGGGGCAGAGTTGATGTTTATTTTCTAGAAGGAGCAAAATCGAGTAACCCAATAAGATAGCTAATGCTGGAATGACGGGAAAAATATAACCAGGTAATTTTGAATTTGATAAGCTAAAAAAAACAGTAATACAGATAACCCAAGTCACGCACAACCAAAGTGGTTTAAATGGGGTTGACTGATCTTGCCGGCTATTGACGCCAATTAAAATGGCGCGTGGAAGATGAAGCAACCAGGGAATAACACCAACTAATATGAGTGGAATAAAGAAATACCAAGGAGCGCTTCTTTGATGTTCATTTGTTGTGAAGCGCTCAAAATGCTCATGAATAAAGAAAAAATCAAGAAAGCTGGTGTGTTGTTGAGCAACCAACACAAACCAAGGTGTTGTAATCAGAAAGAATATAAATGCACCCCAAAGCCAATGCACCCTCTTCCAAGAATGCCAATCTCTGCCGGTAATGGAATACATGATTAAAACAAAGCCAGGTAATACGATGCCGATTAAACCTTTGGATAAAACCGACAGAGCCATCATCGCCCAGCAAGTAAGCATCCACCGTTGTTCTGCCCGAGATTTTTCAGGGGCATGAAGAGCCAAGATCAGGGTACATAAAGCCGCTGACATAAAAAATGCAATTCCCATATCAAGGGAATTAAAGTGACCACCAATAACCCATAGGGGACAGGATGCGAGAACGAGAGCTGAAATCGTACCTGCTCGCCCCCCCCAAATTTTATAAACTGTAAAACCTACCATTAGAATGCTGAAAAATGATGTAAGACCAGTCCAAAGACGTGCTTGCCATTCACCCAGGCCAAAAAGTTGAAACGTGAGGGCATTTGCCCACATTTGTAGTGGTGGTTTTTCAAAGTACAGATAACCGTTATAGCGAGGGACTATCCAATTACCACTTACTAGCATTTCTCGGGCAATTTCCGCATAACGACCCTCATCCGATGGTATCAGGTGACGCCAACCTAAAGATCCTAACCAAACAATCGCTAATAAAGAAATCCAAACGAGATGACTAATTCCCCAATTTGTATTAGAAAAGAGTGATGCATTGGTTTTGAAATTTGGAATAATCATTATTTTTCGATTAAAAATGCCCCCAAAACAAGGCGTCCTTCACCCATGAGAATGTTATAAGTCCTGCAAGCGGCTTGCGTATCCATGGTTTCAAAGCCGATTTTAGCTTGAATGAGGCCTTGAAGAATTGCTGGTTGTAAAAAATGTAAACGTTCGCCGCTACCAAAGATGACTAGGGCCGGTTTTTTCTCAAGGATGAGATTAAAGTCTGATTGTTCGAGCTGTGAGAAATGATTTACATTCCATGGGGATACTTCCCCTTCCGGCATCACAATAATGGAGTTTTCAAAGCGTTGCTCATTGATTTCTATATATTGGGAATCATATCGAGTAACAGTATTAAAAGATTGTTTTGGGTCTGGTTGTAGTTTCACGGCTTAGGCTCTGTCATAATATAAACATTATAGCTAGCGTTAATAAAGCTGGAAAACTTAAAATTTAAATTATTGTGAAAACATTTTTAAAATCTAACAAATTAAACAATGTCTGTTATGACATTCGTGGACCTGTTTTAGAGCTTGCCTCACGCATGGAAGAAGAGGGGCATAAGATTATTAAGCTCAACATCGGCAATGTTGGGGTATTTGGCTTTGATCCGCCAGAAGAAATCCAGCAAGACATGATCAGGAATTTGGTTAATTCTGCGGCTTACTCTGATTCAAAAGGAATCTTTACTGCTCGTAAAGCCATCATGCATTATTCCCAAGAAAAAAATATCAAAGGTGTCACATTAGATGATATTTACACAGGTAACGGTGTATCCGAATTAATTGTTTTAGCAATGAATGCATTGCTCAATAATGGTGATGAAGTTTTGGTGCCTGCTCCGGATTACCCCTTGTGGACAGCTGCGGTCAGTTTGTCTGGCGGCACACCGATTCATTACTTGTGTGATGAGGAGAATAATTGGGCGCCAAATATTGACGATATGCGAGCAAAGATTACGGATAATACGAAGGGTATTGTCGTGATTAATCCCAATAATCCCACGGGAGCTATCTATAGTGATCAATCTTTAAAAGCCATCGTGCAGCTTGCTAAAGAATTTGGGCTGATTATTTTTGCCGATGAAATATACGATAAAACATTGTACGAAGGTAAAACACATACATCCATTGCATCATTGTCAGAAGATGTTTTGATGATTACATTTAATGGCTTATCAAAAAATTATCGTTCTTGTGGTTATCGCGCCGGCTGGATGATTGTTTTAGGTGATAAAGAACCCGCTAAGGACTATATCGAAGGTCTAAATATGTTATCTTCTATGCGCTTGTGCTCGAACGTTCCTGGTCAATGGGCAATACAGACCGCTTTGGGTGGGTATCAAAGTATTGATGAATTAGTTGCTGAAGGTGGTAGGTTAAGGCGCCAACGTGATCTTGCCTTTGACTTAATCACAAAAATTCCTGGTGTGACATGCGTAAAGCCTGATGCGGCTTTATATTTGTTTCCTAAATTAAATCCGCAGATGTACCCTATTAAAAATGATCAAGAATTTATTGCTGAATTTTTAAAGGAAGAGAAAGTTCTTCTAGTTCAGGGATCTGGCTTTAATTGGCCCGATACAGATCACTTTCGCTTGGTGTTTTTACCCAATGAGGATGTTTTACGAGAAGCTATTGCGCGGCTGGCTAAATTTTTGGCTCGTTACCGCGCTCGCATGGGTACCAGCTCCCTTAAAATAGCGGTTAAGTAATTTTTTCAAATGTTTTGTATCTCTTATGGTTAATGAAATGAAGCCTTTACAAGTTGGTTTATTGGGTGTTGGCACGGTCGGTGGTGGTGTATTTTCAGTTTTACAACGCAATCATTCGGAAATCGAGCGTCGTGCTGGAAGAGATATTCAGATTAAGATGGTCGCTGATATTAATACTGCTCGTGCAGAAGAAATTGTGCAAGGTCGTGCACACATTGTCAGTGATGCTTATCAAGTGATACAAAACCCTGATATTGATGTTGTGATCGAATTGATTGGTGGGTATGGAATCGCAAAAGAGTTGGTGATGGCAGCAATTGCGAATGGTAAGCATGTGGTGACTGCGAACAAAGCTTTGATCGCAGTTCATGGCAATGAGATTTTCGCAGCAGCAAAAGAAAAAGGTGTGATTGTCGCTTTTGAAGCTGCGGTTGCAGGCGGTATTCCTATTATTAAAGCCTTAAGGGAAGGTTTAACTGCTAACCGAATCGAATGGATTGCAGGCATTATTAATGGCACTACGAATTTTATTCTTTCAGAAATGAGAGATAAAGGTTCTTCCTTTGATGAAGTCCTAAAAGAGGCACAACGTCTTGGCTATGCAGAGACAGACCCCACATTTGATATTGAAGGGATTGACGCAGCTCATAAAGCTTCGATTATGAGTGCGATTGCTTTTGGTGTTCCTGTGCAATTTGATCAAGCTTACATTGAGGGCATTACGCAATTAGAGCCCATTGATATTCAATATGCAGAGCAATTAGGTTATCGGATTAAATTATTAGGTATAACCAAAAAAACATCGTATGGAATTGAGTTACGGGTTCATCCAACGCTTATTCCAGCTAAAAAACTGATTGCAAGTGTCGAGGGTGCTATGAATGCAGTTCAGGTTCATGGAGATGCTGTCGGAACAACACTTTACTACGGTAAAGGCGCTGGATCTGAAGCAACTGCATCTGCGGTTATTGCCGATTTAGTTGATGTGGTTCGTTATGAAGCAGTACAGCCAAGCAAGCGGGTTCCTTATCTGGCATTCCAAGAAGATAAGGTGATGCCAACGGTTGTGATGCCGATTGGAGAAATCACTACAAGTTATTATTTGCGATTAAAAGTGTCCGATGAAAAAGGCGTACTGGCCAATATTACGAAGATACTGGCAGATCATAATATTTCGATTGACGCATTGTTGCAAAAAGAAGCAGCGCAGGGTGAAAGTCAAACGGATTTAGTGATACTGACTCACCAGACTCAAGAAAAATATATGTTGGAAGCGATTGGGTCGATTGAACAACTTGCTACTGTCAAAGGTACAGTTACTAAAATCAGATTAGAAGAGTTAAGCTAGGACTGTCATGAAATATGTATCAACACGAGGAGGTTCCGAACAACTTTCTTTTTTAGAAATTTTGTTGGCTGGTTTAGCCCCAGATGGTGGCTTGTATATGCCGGCTTCTTATCCACAAATTTCAAAAGCGACTTTAGATTCTTGGCGCAAGCTCAGTTATGCTGACTTAGCATTTGAGGTATTGAGATTATTTTCAGATGATATTCCCGAGGAGGACTTACGTCAGATTGTGCGCAAGACTTATACCGCAAAGGTCTACTGTAATGGTCGCGCAGATGATGATGCAAACCAAATTACACCGATTCACTGGTTAGGTGAAGAAGCAGGCACGCAAATTGGTTTATTAAGTTTATCTAATGGTCCAACCCTGGCGTTTAAAGATATGGCCATGCAATTGCTCGGTAATCTTTTTGAATATGCGTTAGCAAAAGAGGATAGGGAATTAAATATTTTAGGCGCTACTTCTGGAGATACGGGTAGTGCTGCTGAATATGCAATGCGTGGTAAAAAAGGTATTCGTGTATTTATGCTTTCCCCAGCTGGGAAAATGAGTGCGTTTCAATGTGCCCAAATGTACTCTTTGCAAGATCCCAATATTTTTAACATTGTAATCCAAGGTGTTTTTGACGATGCCCAAGATATCGTTAAAGCAGTTAGTAATGACTTATCATTCAAAGTAAAACATAAAATTGGCACAGTCAATTCTATTAATTGGGCGAGGATTGTTGCCCAAGTTGTATATTATTTCGCTGGATATTTGAAGGCGACATCTACCAGTTCCGAGAAGGTGTCATTTTGTGTGCCTTCAGGAAATTTTGGTAATGTATGTGCTGGCCATATTGCTCGCATGATGGGACTGCCCATTCATCAATTAGTTGTTGCGACTAATGAAAATGATGTTTTAGATGAGTTTTTTAAAACAGGACATTATCGAGCTAGAAAATCTGCTGAAACCTTCCACACATCTAGTCCATCTATGGACATTTCTAAGGCGAGTAATTTTGAGAGATTTGTATTTGATTGGTTAGGGCGAGATGGGTTATTAGTCAAAGATCTTTTTGCTCAAGTGGAAAAACAAGGTAGATTTGATTACTCAGAACATCCGGCTCGTGAGCAGATCAAACAGTTTGGTTTTGTATCAGGTAAAAGTACCCACACCAATCGTATCGAAACCATTCAACAAGTATCGCGAAAATATGGTGTTGTGATCGATACACATACGGCCGATGGTATTCAGGTTGCGAGAAATTATATGCAACCAGGAATTAAGATGTTGGTTTTAGAGACTGCTTTACCCGTAAAGTTTTCAGAAACTATTGAGGTTGCCTTAGGGTATCTGCCAGATCGACCAGATGCATTTATCGGTATCGAAAATTTACCTCAGCGCTTATTTACCTTGCCGCCAGAAGTGAATTTGATTCAAGAATTTATTATTGAGCATACGCAATGAGTATGAAAACTGCAGCTCAGGCTTTGGAAATATTACTCTCGCAGGCGAAGGAAATCCAACATTCCGAAACAGTTATTCTTCAAGAAGCTTTGGGCAGAGTTCTAGTAAAAGATGTCATCAGTACGGTGAATGTGCCTCCTATGGACAATACCCAAATGGATGGTTATGTTTTACGCGCTCAAGATGTTATAGAATCAGGCACGATCTTGCCAGTGACGCAGCGTATACCTGCGGGCTATATCGGAAATCCACTAGAGCCAAACACTGCTGCAAGAATTTTTACAGGGGCGTCTATCCCCTCAGGGGCAACTGCGGTGGTGATGCAGGAAGATTGTGAGGTCATTGGTACGCCGAATGCCTCTGGAATTAACTTTCAAATTAAAGTAAACCATGTTCCTAAAATAGGGGAGTGGATTCGTGAAAAGGGCGAAGACATTCGTGAAAACACCGTTATTCTTCAAGCAGGAACTTATTTGCGTCCTCAAGAACTTGGCGTCGCTGCATCCTCTGGCATGACTCATTTGGAAGTTAAGCAACGAGTAAAAGTAGCTTTATTTTTCACCGGTGATGAACTCACTTTACCTGGCCAGCCCTTAAAGCCAGGTGGTATCTATAATTCGAATCGAGACACTCTCATTGCCTGTGTAAAGGCATTGGGCTGTGATTTTACAGACTTTGGAATTGTTCCTGACACACTAGAAGCAACCAGAAAAACTCTACGAGCAGCTGCTGAGCATCATGATTTAATCGTTACCTCAGGTGGCGTATCGGTCGGTGAAGAAGATCATATTAAACCTGCAGTCCAAGCTGAAGGTCAATTAGATATGTGGCAAATTGCCATTAAGCCTGGTAAGCCACTAGCTTTTGGTGTCATCAATCGTAATCAAGTTGATTCATCCTGGTTTATGGGGTTGCCTGGTAATCCAGTATCCAGTTTTGTTACTTTTTTATTATTTGTTAAGCCGTTCATAAGAGCCCTACAAGGTGCGAAAGTCAAGGATGAGCCTCGTTTTGAATTAGAGTCTGATTTTGATTGGATTAAGCCTGACAAAAGAAATGAATTTCTAAGGGTGAAAATAAATCCCTTTGGAAAGTTAGAGTTGTATCCAAATCAAAGTTCAGGTGTTTTAACAAGCGCAGTTTGGGCAGATGGATTAGCAGATGTGCCTGCTGGTCAAGTGATACGAAAAGGTGATAAGGTAAGGTTTATTCCTTTTTCGCAACTGTTGGGGCATTAAATCATGAAAATCACTATACGTTTTTTTGCATCTCTCAAAGAGGCATTAAAAACTGATCAAATTGATGAAGATATCCCTAATCAAGTCATTACCATTGGAGATTTAAGAATTTATTTGTCAAAAAAAGATTCTGTTTGGGCCGAGTCACTTGCGCCACATAAAAATATTCGAGCCGCACAAAATTTAGAAATGGTGACGATGGAAGAGCCTATCCAAGAGCGTGCGGAAATTGCTTTTTTTCCGCCAGTGACCGGGGGTTAAATGAAAATTGCTATTCAGGTAGAAGACTTTGACGTTTCTACTGAATTAGATCTTCTTTGTAAAGGGTTTCCAGGTATCGGAGGGATTAACCTTTTTGTAGGAACTGTACGTGACTCCCACTTTGGAGATCAAGTGGCGGCGATGGAGCTCGAGCATTATCCAGGCATGACCGAAAAGTGTTTGCAAGATATCCTAGCGCAAGCAGAAAAACGTTGGGATGTTATCAATGCAACAATTATTCATCGCGTTGGCAAATTGCTTCCCATGGATCAAATTGTTTTGGTTGCAGTTGCAAGTTCGCACCGGGGTGATGCTTATGCTGCATGCGAGTTTATGATGGATTATTTAAAAACATCAGCCCCTTTTTGGAAGAAAGAACATACACCAGAGGGTTCAAGGTGGGTAGATGCAAGAACAAGTGATGAAGAACGTTTAAAGAAATGGGGAAAATAATACAAGAATCAAGAAGATCTTTTGTTATTGGGGGACTAACTTTGCCTTTAAGTCTGTCATTAGTTGGCTGTACTATTCAGTCATTGTCACCAATAAAGACAGCCCCAACACTTCAACCTACACCATTAAATTTACGTGAAGCTAGGGTAGGTCAGTCATGGAAATATTTAAAGATCAATCAATTTAATTCTGAGCCAATTGAATTAATTGAAGATCAAATTAGTACTATTGAAAATGGGCAAATTATTATTTTCCGTAAAGGTCAGAAAAGTCAAAACTTGGGAAATGAAGTTCAGTCGCCTTATGGCAAGTTATTGTCAGATTCAGATTGGGATGCAAGTCAGACCTATCAATCTGTAGTGCCTATTTATCTCAATCTGAATCAAATCAATTTATCTGACACCGTCAGGACAAGCTATCAAGTTGGAAACTCCTCCTATCGATTACCTATGGCTGTAACTATTCGCCAACATGGATGGGAAAGTATTACGATTCCTAGTGGGACTTTTACCGCAATGAAAATTGAGAAATTGATACGATTCCAGCATAACGATTCATCTAGGTTAGATTCAGCGCGTGTTGATCGATATTGGTATTCCCCAGAAATTGGTCGTTGGATAGTGCGTGAAACGAGTGGAACATACTTCACTATGGCGGGACCGAGAAGGAACGACATGAAAGAAGATTTTCTTAGATATGAGTTGCAATCTTGGTCTAAATAATCTTAACTAGGACTGAAAAAACTGCCTTTTTTTTAATCGAGGTAATTTTTTAATTTGATACTCAAGTCTTAAAGCTTCTGATTGGCTTGAAACAGTTTTGAATTCCAATAAAGTAACTGGTGTTCTGCCGCGTGTATATTTCGCTCCAAGACCAGCATTATGACTAGCTATTCTTTTTGCTAGATCATTGGTAATACCTGTATATAAACTACCGTCTTTACACTTTAGCAAGTAAATTACCCAAGATTTATCTATGGTGTTCGTGTTTTTCATGAATCTATTTTAGACGGGCTCTTGAAATATTCAGATTTGGACGTATCTATAAGGTATGAATAAATTCTTAATGAATGGAGCATCCTGTGAGAATTGAAAAACTAACAACTAAATTTCAAGAAGCCTTGGCAGAGGGTCAAAGCTTGGCTGTAAGTGCTGAGAATCAGTTTATCGAACCAGAACATGTATTGTTAGCCCTTTTAAAGGATAAAGAAGGATCCGCTCGAAGTTTATTAACACGGGCAGGCGTCAACACCTCTGTTTTGGAACAAAGTATTGGGACTATCGCGCAAAAACTACCTCAAGTTGAAGGCTCCGGTGATGTTCAGGTTGGCCGAAATCTAGGTGCTTGGTTAAACCTTACTGAAAAAGAAGCCAATAAGCGTGGCGATCAGTTTGTTGCAGTTGAATTATTTTTATTGGTGTTGGCAGATGATAAAGGTGATTTAGGTAAGGCGGCTAAAGTTGCTGGTTTGTCTCGTAAGAGTTTAGAGGCGAGTATTGACACGGTTCGAGGAGGCCAGTCTGTGAATAGCAACGATGCAGAAAGTCAACGTGAAGCCCTTAAAAAATATACCGTAGATTTAACTGAGCGTGCGCGTATGGGAAAGTTGGACCCAGTAATTGGTCGTGATGATGAAATTCGTCGCGCCATTCAAATTTTAATGCGTCGAACAAAAAATAATCCTGTCTTAATTGGTGAACCTGGAGTTGGAAAAACAGCCATTGTTGAAGGTCTTGCACAGCGGATTGTGAATGGCGAAGTTCCGGAGTCATTGAAGAATAAACGTGTGCTGGTTTTAGACATGGCTTTATTGCTTGCTGGGGCAAAATTTCGTGGCGAATTTGAGGAGCGCTTAAAAGCTGTCTTATCTGATATTGCTAAAGATGAAGGTCAAACAATTGTTTTCATCGATGAAATCCATACCATGGTGGGCGCAGGCAAGACAGAAGGATCAATGGATGCTGGTAATATGCTCAAGCCTGCATTGGCTAGAGGGGAATTACATTGTATAGGTGCAACAACTTTAGACGAGTACCGCAAGTACATTGAAAAAGATGCCGCATTAGAAAGGCGTTTTCAAAAGGTGCTAGTTGACGAGCCCAGTGTTGAGGCAACAATTGCGATTTTACGTGGATTACAAGAACGGTATGAGTTACACCATGGTGTAGAAATCACCGATCCAGCGATTGTTGCTGCGGCAGAGCTTTCTCATCGCTATATTACTGATCGCTTTTTGCCAGACAAAGCCATTGATTTAATTGATGAAGCTGCTTCAAGAATTAAAATGGAAATTGACTCCAAGCCTGAAGTGATGGACAAATTAGAACGTCGCATTATTCAATTAAAAATTGAACGTGAGGCGGTTAAAAAAGAAAAAGATGAAGCTTCTATTAAACGATTTGGATTGATTGAAGAGGAAATTACCCGTCTAGGAAAAGAATTGGCGGATCTTGAAGAAATTTGGAAGTCGGAAAAAGGTGCCGCTCAAGGCACAGCGCACATTAAAGAAGAAATAGATCGAGTACGTGCAGATATCGTCAAGTTACAACGAGAAGGTAAGCTCGATAAAGTGGCTGAGTTGCAATATGGCAAATTACCAGAGTTAGAAGGTAAATTAAAAAGTGCTGCAACCGCTGAACAAACTCCAGGTAGCAAGAAAAATAAACTGTTGAGAACCCAAGTGGGTGCCGAAGAAATTGCGGAAGTGGTCTCTCGAGCAACCGGCATTCCTGTTTCGAAAATGATGCAGGGAGAAAGAGATAAGTTACTTAGTATGGAAGATAAATTGCATAACAGGGTGGTGGGTCAAGATGATGCAATAGCAGCTGTTGCCAATGCCATTAGAAGATCCAGAGCAGGCTTGTCCGACGAAGGAAGACCCTATGGTTCATTTTTATTTTTAGGTCCGACGGGGGTTGGCAAAACAGAATTATGTAAAGCTTTAGCCTCCTTTTTGTTTGATAGCGATGAGCATATGATTCGAATTGACATGAGTGAGTTCATGGAAAAACATAGTGTTTCAAGACTCATAGGAGCCCCTCCAGGATACGTAGGGTATGAAGAGGGAGGCTACTTAACTGAGCTCGTCAGACGCAAACCATACAGTGTCATTTTGCTAGATGAAATCGAGAAGGCTCATCCAGACGTGTTTAATGTCTTGTTACAAGTTCTTGATGATGGTCGAATGACCGATGGTCAAGGCCGAACTGTCGATTTTAAAAACACGGTGATCGTCATGACTAGCAATCTCGGTTCACCGATTATTCAGGCGATGGTTGGTCAGCCTCAGGAAGATATTCATGATGCGGTATGGAATGAAGTAAAAGATCATTTCCGTCCAGAGTTCTTAAATCGGATTGATGAGGTGGTTGTTTTCCACGCTTTGGATAAAGGTCAGATTACGTCTATTGCGAAGATTCAGTTACAGCGCTTAATTGATCGTTTAGCGAAGATGGATATGCAGCTTTACGTAAGTGATGCAGCCTTAATAAAAATTGCAGATGCAGGATTTGATCCAGTATTTGGGGCAAGACCTTTAAAGAGAGCGATTCAGCAATCGATAGAAAATCCGATTTCGAAATTGATTTTGGAGGGGAAGTATGGGCCGAAAGATTTAATTCCGGTTGATGTTGAAAACAATGAGTTCGTTTTCACTAGAAAAGTGCATTAATTGTAAAATTGGAGGATGAATCCAAATAAAAAAGATGCAGAGATTATTAGTTTAATCGGCTTAGCCCATAGCATCTCCCATTTTTTTCATTTAATCATTGCCCCATTATTTCCATGGATTAAAGTAGAGTTCGGCCTTACTTACGCTGAGTTAGGTCTTTTAATGACCACCTTTTACGTGGTTTCCTCGGTCGTGCAATCTACCAGTGGACTCTTAGTTGATCGTTACGGAGCAAGTCCTCTATTGTTTATTGGGATTTTTTTCCTCATGATCAGCGCTTTTATACTTGGACTATCCCAAACTTACAGCATGTTGCTTATTGGGGTATCCATCGCCGGCATCGGTAACGGCGTATTTCATCCTGTTGATTACACCATGATCAATCATCTTGTGAAACCGAAAAACTTAGCGCATGCCTACTCTGTTCATGGTGTCACTGGATATCTTGGCTGGGCTGCTGCGCCTTTGTTTTTGCTGAGTTTAACGGCTTTGTTTGATAGCTGGCGAGTGGCAGAGTTTGGTGCCGGAGCACTTGCTGGAATTGTTTTGCTGGTTTTGCTTTACCGTCGTAAGCAACTAGATGATCATGTAGTTGAAGAAAACCAACTGGAGGAAAATGCTCCGGTTGCGACATTAGCAATTTTTAAATTACCCAGCATGTGGATGAGTTGGTTATTTTTCTACTTAACCTCATTTGGTTTTGCTGGAATTCAGAGCTTTTCATCTAGTGCTTTAGTAGATATCTATCAAATCCCAATCAGTTTGACAGCATCTTCTTATACCTTATTCATGATATGTAGTGCTTTAGGCTTGATTGCTGGCGGTTTTGTAGCTACCAAAATACCTGATCCGGACCGAGTCATTACAACCGCATTCCTTATTTCAGGGCTGATGGCGGTTGTAACTGGACTCGGAGTATTCCCTGGATGGTCAGTCCCTGTTTTATTTGCTTTAATGGGATTCGGCGGAGGAATGGCTGGTCCTGCCAGAGATCTCATGGTGCGTGCAGGAACACCAAAAGGTGCTTCTGGTAGGGTCTTTGGTTTGGTGTATTCAGGGATTGATTTTGGTGCTGCTTCAGGTCCAGTCCTATTTGGACTCTTTATGGATTGGAAAAGTCCTGAGATTATTTTTTATTCGATTGCTGTATTACAACTGATAGCAGTCCTAGTAGCTTACCTCTTAAATCAGCACAATAAAAATAAATTAGCCGTTATTTAAGCTCAAACCTGAGTATATTCCACATTATGAAATATACTTCCTATTAGTAAAAATACCTACTTCAATAAGTTTAAAAATTATCTTAAATGATGATTTTTTATTTCATATTTTGAAATTAAATTTATAAAATATTGATTTTTATAAATTAAAAATATTAAATAAACACCGCCTACATACTTGTTCTGCAGAGCAAAAATTCATAAAGTCTTATATAAGACTTATACAAATTTACTTATTTTGAATCACCCTTTTGAAAAATATTTTTGGAGAATGAAATGAAGACACGTCATGAAGCTGCAGCAGAAATTCAGAAAGATTGGGATACCAATCCACGTTGGCAAGGTATTCAACGTACCTACACTGCGGATGATGTTGTCCGTTTAAGAGGTTCTTTACATGTTGAGCACACCTTGGCTCGTCATGGTGCAGAAAAATTATGGAATATGGTCAACAATGAAGCTTATATCAATTGTTTAGGTGCTTTGACTGGTGGTCAAGCAATGCAGCAGGTAAAAGCGGGTATCAAAGCAATTTACCTCTCTGGTTGGCAAGTAGCTGCTGATGCCAATAGTGGTGCAGAAATGTATCCTGACCAATCCCTCTATCCAGTTGACTCAGTACCTAAAGTCGTGGAAAGAATCAACAATACTTTTAAACGCGCTGATGAGATTCAGTGGTCTAAAGGTTTAAATCCTGGCGATGTTGGCTATATTGATTATTTTGCACCAATCGTAGCTGACGCTGAAGCTGGTTTTGGTGGCGTGCTCAATGGCTTTGAATTAATGAAGTCCATGATTGAGTCTGGTGCTGCTGGTGTGCACTTTGAAGATCAATTAGCCTCTGTAAAAAAATGCGGTCACATGGGTGGTAAGGTGTTAGTACCAACTCAAGAAGCTGTCCAAAAATTGAATTCTGCTCGTTTGGCCGCAGACGTATTAGGTGTACCTACGTTAATTCTTGCTAGAACAGACGCTGAAGCTGCTGATTTGTTGACATCTGATTATGATAAAAATGACCAACCATTCGTTACAGGTGAAAGAACTGCAGAAGGTTTTTACAAAACTCGTAAAGGTCTTGATCAAGCGATATCACGTGGCGTTGCCTATGCTGGGTATGCGGATATGGTTTGGTGTGAAACCGGTATCCCAGATCTTGCTTTTGCACAAAAATTTGCTGAGGCTATTCGTTCAAAGTATCCTGGTAAATTACTTGCTTATAACTGCTCACCTTCATTTAATTGGAGAAAGAATTTAGATGATGCAACAATTGCAAAATTCCAACGTGAACTCGGTGCCATGGGTTATAAGTATCAATTCATTACATTAGCCGGTATTCATTCTATGTGGTACAACATGTACGACTTAGCCCAAGATTATGCGAAGCGTGGCATGTCTGCATACGTAGAAAAAGTTCAAGAGCCAGAATTCGCAGCACGCGAACGTGGTTATAGTTTCGTTTCTCATCAACAAGAAGTAGGAACTGGTTATTTTGATGATGTAACTACCGTTATTCAAGGTGGTAAATCTTCAGTAACTGCATTAACTGGTTCGACTGAGGAAGAACAATTCCATTAAAAGTTTTAGTTCATTACCTATGATCGCCACAAGAGCCCGAGGACACAATCCTCGGGTTTTTTCGTAAAAATGATACATTCATGTAACCGGAGGAATTTATATAAAAACTTGATGCAGTTTGTTTAGCTATATAAGCTTTTTAAAAAATGCATTTTGTCTTTAAACATAAGAGCCCCTTTACCAAAAAGTTATCAATCGGGCTTTTCAGGGCGGAAGAACGGTTTAGAACATGTAAGACATGACACTGTAAAATTGTGGCATGGATATTAAAGAATGCCTTTTATGCACGCACGATGGTGGTGAGATACTCGCCGCCAATGCCTTTCTAAGAATTATTGCGCCAGAAGAGCCTGAGTTTCCTGGACTTATAAGGGTGGTCTGGAATGCTCATCTTGGTGAGATGACTGATTTGCCAGCGCAGTACAGAAGTACATTGATGCAGGTAGTATGCCAAGTGGAACAACTGATTCGGGACGTGTTGCATCCGCATAAAGTGAATCTAGCAAGTTTTGGTAATTTCGTGCCACATCTTCACTGGCATATTATTCCTCGCTGGGAGGATGACTCTTATTTCCCTGAATCGATTTGGGGAAATAAATTACGTGAAATCTCAGAAGATCTTTTACTAGAGAGACATCAACAAGCACAAGACTTGTATGAAACGATTCGTGGTTTCGATTTTAAGAGCAAATATAATGCCTAAGCTGATGAATCCGGCACAGCGTGAAGCTTTTTTTGCGACGCTACAAAAGATTAATCCTCATCCGAAAACAGAACTTGAATATTCCTCAGAGTTTGAGTTACTGGCTGCAGTTCTTTTGTCTGCTCAGGCAACAGATATTTCTGTGAATAAAGCTACACGAAAACTATTTCCTGTAGCAAATACGCCTCAAGCGATTTTGGATCTTGGTGAAAAAAAGTTAATGAAATATATCGAAACCATTGGGCTTTACCGTTCTAAAGCAAAACATCTAATCCAAGCGTGTCAAATCTTGGTGGGTCAGCATGGTGGAGAAGTCCCTCAAGATCGTGAAGCTCTCCAAGCATTGCCAGGGGTCGGGCGTAAAACTGCCAATGTTGTCCTCAATACAGCTTTTGGGCAACCTACCATGGCGGTTGATACACACATCTTTCGTGTATCGAACCGAACTGGTTTGGCTCCAGGAAAAGATGTTTTGGAAGTTGAGGAAAAATTACTTAAAAGAGTACCTAATCATTATTTAATCAATGCTCATCATTGGTTGATATTGCTGGGGCGCTATATTTGTAAAGCAAGAACCCCGTTATGTTCGAGTTGTCCAGTAGCCCCCGTGTGTCAATTTAAACAAAAAAATATTGATCATGTTTAATCCGACAAAAGATCAGGTTCGTGAATTTTTTTGTCTTGCTTGGAAAAAACAACAAGATAGTGGTGTGCTAACTCCCCTTGAATCGATAGCCGCAAGATGGATGGTAGAGCATCCTGAGTATCATGCTTTACTGAATCAAGCGAAGGAGGCTAAAGCACAAGATTTTTCTGTAGAAAATGGCCAAACGAATCCTTTTTTACATTTATCAATGCATCTGAGCTTGTCTGAGCAGGTTCAGATTGACCAACCAGTGGGTATTAGAAAAATCAGTCAAGTGTTAATGATGCGCCATGATGATGAGCATCGCGCGCATCATCAGATGATGGAGTGTCTAGGTAAAGTGCTGTGGGAAGCGTCACGTGCTGGAACTGCGCCCGACATGAATCGTTATATCGAAGAACTTAATCAGTTAATTTAGTATCACGTTGCTCAAGTTTTTCTTTAGCTCTTGCCATAGCAGCTTCAATAATGGCTTTTTTACGGGCCTGTTCTATGAGGATACTAGATTCTGATGGAGTTTCCTTTTGAATTGCTTTAAGTTTTGCGGTGGCTTTTAAAGTTTGTCTTTTGAGTAAATCTCTTTTTTCGCGCTCAAGTCGAATTTTTCTTATTTCGTAATGTTGCTTAGCAAACCTTGCTTGAGGTTCTGACCAGGCATTCCAACCAGTTTGATTTTCTGTTATTGGTAGCATCGTAATGCAATCAACAGGGCAGGGAGGTACACATAAATCACATCCAGTACAGCGTTCATTGACCACTAGATGAAGTTGTTTTGGTGCTCCAACAATCGCATCCACTGGGCATGCTTGAATACACAAAGTGCAACCAATACATTCCATCTCACGGATCACAGCTAAGGGTCTTGATCGCTCAAAACCACGTTCCGAATCGAGTGGAAGAGGCGCTTTTCCGAGTATATTCGAGAGTCGATTAATACCTTCTTGACCACCGGGAGGGCAGCGATTTTGATTCGCTTCGCCATTTGCCATTGCTTGAGCATAGGTATGACAATCTGGATAGCCACATTTTGTGCATTGTGTTTGAGGCAAAGCATCATCTAGTTGTTGTAACAAACTAGATGAGTTTGGATTGAGTAAAACCGTAGTCACCCTTGTGAAGAGTTTAGGCCTTCGACCTAGACGTTGATGTTAATTTTGTACGAGTCAATTTAGTAGCTACTTTTTTAGCAACTGTAGGTTTAACTACGCTTTTACGAGAAGCGGTTTTCTTTGCTGGTGTTGCTAGCAGCGGAACTGCTTTTTTCTTAGGAGTGGCACGCTGAGAAGACGGTTTTATTGCCTCAGTAGTTTTTTTAGAGCCCACTTGCTTGATGGGAGTGCCGGGGTGTTTACGAATAAATTCAGTAATCTTAGGATAAACGATTTCGCGCCAACGACGTCCTGAGAAAATACCGTAGTGTCCAGCCCCTTTAACTTCGAAACCTTCTTTAAGATTTTTGGGAATGCCAGCGCATAATTCAAGAGCAGCAGCCGTTTGGCCACTACCGGAAATATCATCTAATTCACCTTCGATGGCGAGAAGTGCCGTCTTTTTAATATCTTGAGGACGAACGAGTTGGCCGCCCACTTTCCACGTTCCTTGAGGAAGTGCAAATTCTTGAAAAACAGTTTTAATTGTTTCCAAGTAATAGGCAGAGTCCATGTCTAGCACAGCATTGTATTCATTATAAAATTTACGATGCGCTTCTGCGTCAAGAGAATCTCCCTTAAGAAGATCTTTGAAATAATCCCAATGTGAGCTAAGGTGACGGTCAGGATTCATGGCTACAAACCCAGCGTGTTGGAGGAAGCCTGGATAGACTTTACGTCCAGCGCCCGGATGATTTGGTGGAACGGTATAAATCACATTGTTCTCAAACCATTCGAATGATTTCTTCATTGCTAAAGAGTTAACTGCTGTTGGTGATTTACGAGCATCGATGGGACCGCCCATCATCGTCATCGTAACTGGTGTTTTTTCACCATTCGAAGCCATCAGAGAAATTGCCGCTAGTACAGGAACAGTTGGTTGGCAAACAGAAATTACGTGTAAATTATCCGCACCAATATATCGAATGAACTCTTGGATATAGTAGACATAATCATCGAGATGAAACTTACCTTCAGAAGTAGGGACAAGGCGAGCATCGATCCAATCCGTCAAATAAACCTTATGGTTTTGCAATAAAACAGAAACGGTATCCCTCAATAAAGAAGAGTGATGACCAGACAAAGGTGCAACAACCAAAACGATAGGTTCTTTCTTCATCGATTGAATCACATCGACATCATCTGAAAAGCGTTTAAAGCGCATTAAATTACAAAATGGTTTTTTTAAAGCGCTGAACTCATTAATAGTTACTTTCTTGCCGAGAACTTCAATCGTTCTAATACCAAAATCAGGCTTTTCATACTCCTTACCAAGTCGATATAGGAGCTCATATCCCGCCGCAAGGCGCTGTGAGTTTGGGGAGTAGGAAAGCGGATTATTGGGGTTTGTAAACGTTTTTGCAGTTGTTTGGGCCCATGAGCTGAGTGGCTCTAATAAAGCTCGATTAAACTCTTGGAGTTGATACAACATAACATCAATCCTTTGCCACAATGAGGTTGTTGAAGGTCTAAAAACCTTGAATTCAATATATATTGCATCGCAACAACTTGATACTACACCAATTCAGTAATTTACTAAATGATTTTTCTGTGACATTCAGAGAAAGGAGTCATTTTTACTTCATAAAACAGCAGCGATAGCTTTAGCAACATAGGCAATATTTTTTGTATTTAAAGAGGCCACACAAATTCGACCGGTTCCGACAGCATAAACACCATGATCAGCAATCAAGTGATTGACTTGATCTTTAGAAAGACCCGTGTAGGAGAACATGCCGCGTTGCACAGCGATAAAGGAAAAGTCTTTTGTCGCGCCTGCTGCTTTTAGTTCAGCAATGAGTTGCGTACGCATTTGTTTAATACGATCACGCATTTGGGCTAATTCTTCTTCCCACATCACTCTCAGTTCAGGAGAGTTGAGCACAATCGAAACAATTGCGCCACCATGTGTTGGAGGATTGGAGTAGTTGGTACGAATGACGCGTTTAACTTGTGAAGCAACACGAGCAGACTCATCGGCATTTTGTGTAACGATTGTTAATGCGCCAACCCTTTCACCGTAAAGTGAAAACGATTTAGAAAACGAGCTTGAGATTAAGAATGACATACCCGACTGGGCAAAGAGTCGAACGGCGATTCCATCTTCAAAGATGCCATCAGCAAAACCTTGATAAGCCATATCTAAAAATGGAATTAAATTTTTACTTTGACAGATTTGCACCACTTCTTGCCATTGTTCAATACTCATATCTGCGCCAGTCGGATTGTGGCAACAGGCATGTAAGACAATGACGCTATCGGCAGGCATTGTTAGAAGAAATTCTTTCATTGCGACAAAATTCACACCCCGTGTTTGTGGGTTGTAATATGGGTAGTTCACGACAGTAAATCCAGCACCTTCAAATAGTCCGCGATGATTTTCCCAACTTGGGTCGCTAATCGCAACTTGTGAATTTGGTTTTAAACGTCTGATAAAGTCCGCACCTACTTTTAAAGCACCGGTGCCACCAAGACCTTCGAAGGTAACGGCACGATGCTGCGCAATAATTGGGCTATCTGAACCAAATACCAAGGATTGAACAGCACTGTTATAGGTAGCAATACCCTCAATCGGTAAATACCCACGTGATTTTGGGTTTTCTAAAATTTGTTTTTCAGCGATTTGCACAGCTCGCAGCAAAGGGATCTTTCCTTCGTCCGTAAAATAGACTCCTACACCTAAGTTCACTTTATCTGCACGAGTATCGGCATTAAATGTTTCATAAAGTCCAAGAATGGGGTCACGTGGTGCAAGTTCAACGGTGGAAAAGAGTGTCATAAGGTATTAATCGATTTAAAAAGAAGTAAAAAGGCATCTATGATTGAATGTAGACAAGCAACACTACAAATAAAAAATATAAAAAAACTGCAATAATGTAAAGCTATTCAAACATATTAGCTCTATTTTAAACAAACTCTCATGGCTTCACGACAATCTAAAGGTAAAAGTGGTAAATCAGAGCGTGCTGCGCCGATTTCAGCTCCGCCGTTAGATGAATCTAAGTTTATTGAATTCCCCAATTCCCCTTATCATTTATATCAGCCATTTCAGCCTGCGGGTGACCAACCAACTGCCATTGCTGGTTTGGTTGAAGGGATTGATGATGGGCTATCTTTTCAGACACTCCTTGGGGTAACCGGATCAGGCAAAACCTACACGATGGCCAATGTGATTGCACGAGAGGGCAGGCCAGCAATTATTTTTGCCCCCAATAAAACCTTAGCAGCTCAGTTATACAGTGAGTTTCGAGAGTTTTTTCCAAGAAACGCGGTGGAATATTTCGTAAGTTACTACGACTACTACCAGCCGGAGGCATATGTCCCGCAGCGAGATTTATTTATTGAAAAAGATTCATCAATCAATGAGCATATTGAGCAGATGCGGCTCTCTGCAACAAAAAGTTTGTTAGAGCGACGTGATGTCATCATTGTGGCAAGTGTATCTGCCATCTATGGTATTGGTAATCCAGGTGATTATCACAAAATGGTGCTCACCCTTCGGCAAGGCGACAAGATGTCGCAAAGCGACGCGGTCAAACGTTTAGTTGCGATGCAATATGAGCGAAATGACATTGATTTTTCACGTGGTACTTTCCGCGTAAGAGGCGATACGATTGATATTTTTCCAGCAGAGCATAACGAGCTAGCTGTTCGACTTGAGCTATTTGATGATCAGATTGACAGTTTGCAATTTTTTGATCCGTTGACTGGGAAAACCAAGCAACGCATTGCTCGTTTTACGGTGTACCCAGGTTCTCACTATGTCACTCCTAGAGAAACCGTTTTACGAGCTGTTGAAGATATTAAAGTTGAACTTAGAGAGCGTTTAGCTGAACTTATTTCGCAAAACAAGTTAGTAGAAGCACAGCGCCTAGAACAACGTACTCGTTTCGATCTTGAAATGTTGGCGGAGTTAGGTTTTTGTAAAGGTATTGAAAATTATTCACGTCATTTATCCGGGGGCAAACCAGGGGATGCGCCGCCTACCTTGATTGATTACTTACCCCAAGACGCCTTAATGTTTTTAGATGAGTCCCATGTACTGATTGGGCAGTTCAATGGTATGTACAACGGTGACCGAGCACGTAAAGTAACCTTAGTAGATTTTGGTTTTCGCTTGCCTTCAGCCTTAGATAATCGGCCTCTCAAATTCATTGAATTTGAGAGCAAAATGCGCCAAACAGTTTTTGTTAGTGCAACGCCTGCAGATTATGAAAATACCAAAACTGGAAATGTGGTGGAGCAATTAGTAAGGCCTACGGGTCTGATTGATCCAGAAATTCAGGTGTTACCTGCAACGACCCAAGTCGATGACTTATTAGATCAAATCAAATTAAGAGTTGCTAAGTCTGAGAGGGTATTGGTGACAGTTTTGACGAAGCGGATGGCTGAGCAATTAACGGACTTTTTATCCGATAACGGCGCCAAAGTTCGCTATGTGCATTCTGATATTGATACGGTAGAGCGTGTCGAGATTATTCGTGATTTACGTTTAGGCATGTTTGATGTGCTCGTGGGTATTAATTTGTTGCGTGAGGGATTGGATATACCAGAAGTGTCACTGGTTGCCATTTTGGATGCCGATAAAGAGGGATTCTTACGGTCTGAGCGCAGTCTTATCCAAACTATTGGTCGCGCGGCAAGAAATATCAATGGTAAAGCGATTTTGTATGCCGACCGAATGACAGGCTCTATGCAAAGAGCAATTGCTGAAACTCAACGTCGTAGGACAAAACAAACTGCATTTAATGAAGCCAATGGCATTACGCCAGTAGGGGTAACTAAGCGCATCAAAGATATTATTGATGGTGTTTATGATGTCGATGATGAAAAAGTCCAGTGGCAGTCTCAAAAAGAAAAAGCTAAATATGAGGACATGGGCGAAAAAGATTTAGCTAAAGAAATCAAGCGACTAGAAAAAGAAATGCAAGATTTTGCACGTAATCTAGAATTCGAAAAAGCTGCTCAAGCTCGAGATCGCTTGAGTAAAGTTCGAGCGATGGCATTTGGTGCATTGACACCAGATCATCCCCTTCCTTAGACCCAAGCAAATCAGTCAAGTATTTGCTATACTTGAGTTAATCCGTCAAGTATTACCCATATCTGCGGAGGTATTTAGAGGTCCCAGAAACCGATCTGGATTTTAGCTAAATGATTGAAAGATAAAGTTTAAATATGAGATTAACCACAAAAGGTCGTTTTGCAGTAACCGCAATGATTGATTTGGCCATGCGCCAAGCTGAAGGACCTGTGACACTTGCAGGTATCAGTAAAAGACAAAAAATTTCTCTTTCTTACCTAGAGCAACTCTTTGGTAAGTTACGCCGTGATCGAATCGTGGAGAGTACACGTGGTCCGGGCGGGGGTTATAGTTTATCTCGAGATGGATCCACCATTACGGTGGCAGACATTATTACTGCTGTAGATGAACCAATCGATGCGACCCAATGTGGTGGTAAAGGTAATTGTCACGGTCAAGATGAACTTAATATGCAGTGTATGACGCATGATTTATGGTCCAACTTGAACAAAAAGATGGTGGATTACCTCCAGTCAGTCACTTTAAAAGATTTAGTTGCGCAACAAGAGCAACGTCAAGTGGTAGTCCTTTCGCCCTTTATTAACCATAACAAACCGGCTCAAATTGCGCCAAACAAAAATTCTTCACTCAATGTGGTAGATGCGAAGTCTGTAAAAAAAGAGCCAGCGCCAAAACGATTTATTGTGAATTCAGTATTTAATTTGGCGCAACAAAACTAAAGATCGAAGAGAATTCAATGAGCCAAGAACATAACACCCCAAAATTAAATCCGCTACCCATGTTTAGTGCAAGACACTTCCCTGTGTACATGGATTATTCAGCAACTACTCCGATTGATCCACGTGTAGTTGATAAGATGATTCCTTACCTTCGTGAACAATTTGGTAACCCAGCGTCAAGAAGCCATGCCTATGGTTGGGAAGCGGAGGAAGCGGTTGAGGAAGCGCGTAACGAGGTTGCTCTTCTCGTAGGGGCTGATCCACGTGAAATCGTTTGGACTAGTGGCGCAACAGAAAGTATTAATTTAGCTGTAAAAGGTGCCGCTCATTTTTATAAAGATAAAGGTCGTCACATCATGACCTTAAAGACAGAGCACAAAGCCACATTGGATACTTGTCGTGAGTTAGAACGTGAAGGTTACGAAGTGACCTATTTAGATGTTCAGGAAAACGGACTATTAGATGTTGATTATTTTAAGAGTCATATCCGTCCTGAAACGATGTTGGTTTCTATTTTATATGTGAATAATGAAATTGGTGTGATTCAAGATATCGCAACGATTGGTGAGATTTGTCGTGAAAAGGGAATCATTTTTCATGTGGATGCAGCTCAAGCCACAGGTAAGGTAGCGATTAACTTAGCGGAACTCAAAGTCGATTTAATGAGTTTTTGTGCTCATAAAACTTATGGTCCGAAAGGTGTTGGTGCATTGTTTGTGCGTCGTAAACCAAGGATTCGGATTGAAGCACAAATTCATGGTGGTGGTCATGAGCGTGGGATGCGTTCTGGAACTTTACCGACCCATCAAATCGTTGGTATGGGTGAGGCATTTCGCTTAGCTCGTCTTGAAATGGGGACTGAAAATGAACGCATTCGCATGTTGCGTGACCGTTTATGGGCAGGGTTATCGACGATTGAAGAAGTTTACTTAAATGGCGATATAGAACAGCGCGTGCCACATAATTTGAATGTAAGTTTTAATTATGTCGAGGGTGAGTCTATGTTGATGGCGCTTAAGGATGTTGCGATTTCCTCCGGATCAGCATGTACTTCAGCCTCACTCGAGCCCTCATTTGTTTTGCGAGCATTAGGACGTAATGATGAACTTGCTCATAGTTCGATTCGTTTTAGTGTGGGACGTTTTACCACGATTGAAGAAGTAGACTTTACAGTTGAATTGATTAAAACCAAAATTGCGAAATTAAGAGAGCTCTCACCTCTGTGGGAGATGTTTAAAGATGGTATCGATTTAAGTACGATCCAATGGGCAGCACACTAACCAATTTTTTAAGGAAATATCATGGCATATAGCGACAAAGTAATTGATCATTATGAAAATCCACGTAACGTGGGTGCATTTGAAAAAGGTGATGAAGCAGTCGGCACCGGTATGGTTGGGGCACCTGCTTGTGGTGATGTCATGAAATTACAAATTCGTGTCAACGAAAATGGCATTATTGAAGATGCAAAATTTAAGACCTATGGTTGTGGCTCTGCGATTGCTTCATCGTCGCTCGTTACAGAATGGGTTAAAGGTAAAACCTTAGATCAAGCACTTGAAATTAAAAATGCACAAATTGCTGAAGAATTAGCATTGCCACCAGTCAAGATCCACTGTTCTATTTTGGCAGAAGATGCGATTAAAGCAGCTGTCCAAGATTATCGCGAGAAGCACACGAAGTAATTGTTGAAGGAAAGCATATGGCAATTAGCTTAACTGAAAAAGCGGCAAAGCATGTTAATCGTAACCTTGAAAAAAGAGGTAAGGGTTTAGGTTTGCGTTTAGGTGTTAGGACGACTGGATGTTCGGGTCTTGCCTATGAACTCGAGTATGTTGATGCCGCTAATGAGACTGATCAAATGTTCGAGTCTCATGGCATTAAAGTGTTCGTTGATCCCAAAAGCTTACCCTATATCGATGGTACAGAGTTGGATTTTGCTAGAGAGGGTTTAAATGAAGGGTTTAAATTTCAGAACCCGAATGTGAAGGATGAGTGTGGGTGTGGTGAATCATTCAGAATTTAGGGCAAATATTGCGAATTATTTTGAATTCTTTCATTTGCCGCAACAATTTTTACTCGATCGCAAAGCCCTTGATGTTGCTTATCTAAAGATACAGCAAGAAGTTCATCCAGACAAATTTGCGCGTGCCTCCGATTCTGAAAAGCGTCAATCTTTACAAATTGCTACCTTTGCAAATACCGCCTATCAAACCCTCAAGCAATCTATCAAACGTGGATTATATTTATGTGAGCTTCATGGATTAGATCCAAAGCTCGAAACGAATACAGCGATGCCGAAAGATTTTCTGATGCAACAAATGGAGTTGCGCGAATCCATGGATGATGCAAAAAATGACCTACTAGCTCTGAGTCAATTACAAGATGAGGTCAACCTTGAACTTAAAAAAAGAATCGATCAAATTGGTCAGCAGTTTGATGAAATGAAACATCCAGAAGCAGCCCTCATTAACTTAAGAGCTGCTTTATTTATGGAACGGTTTTTAGAAGAATTAGATCAACGAATTACAGACGCGAGTGAATAATGGCTTTATTACAAATTGCAGAACCTGGTCAGTCCCGAAATCCTCATGAGAGAAGGATCGCTATTGGCATTGATTTAGGAACTACGAATTCTTTAGTTGCTTGTATGAGAAATGCCATACCTGAAGTATTAAAAAGTGAAGCGGGTCATACCATGTTGCCATCCGTGGTCAGGTATCTTCCGGGAAATAAAACACAAGCGGGATATGAGGCTTTAGCTCAGGCTGCAATTGATCCACAGAATACGATTATTTCAGTCAAGCGCTTAATGGGTAGAGGGTTAAATGATATTAGTCATGCAAAAAACCTACCATATCACTTTGTAGATACTTCTGGAATGTTGAAAATTAAAACAGTCCAAGGTGACAAAAGCCCCGTTGAAGTTTCAGCAGAAATTCTTGCTAGATTGCGACAATTAGCTGAAGACTCCTTTTCTGATGAGATTGAGGGTGCGGTGATTACTGTGCCAGCTTATTTTGACGATGCACAACGACAAGCAACCAAGGATGCTGCACAGCTTGCGGGTATCGAAGTATTAAGACTATTGAATGAACCCACGGCCGCAGCATTGGCTTATGGTTTAGATCACGGTTCAGAAGGTGTTTATGCCATCTTTGATTTAGGTGGGGGTACTTTTGACATTTCTATTCTTCGTTTAAGTAAAGGCGTTTTCGAAGTCTTGTCGACTGGTGGAGATTCAGCACTTGGTGGCGATGACTTTGATCATGCGTTAATGCAATTTATTTTACAAGAAGCTGACCAAATAGAACTTTCTTCAGGTGATCAACGTTCACTCATTTTGAAGTGTAGAGACGTTAAAGAAACTTTAAGTTCGCATCTTGCGGTTTTGTTTGAATTCACCTTTGCCAATGGACAAGCTATACAAAAAAGTATTTCTCAAGAAGATTTTGCCAAAATGACGCAAGGTTTAGTAACGAAAGCATTATTGAGTGTCAAAAAAGCAGTGCGTGATGCAGGAGTTGATCTTGCAGAGATTCAAGGGGTGGTGATGGTGGGTGGGGCTACAAGAATGCCAAATATTCAGTCTTCAGTAGCGCAATACTTTGACAAAGTTCCTTTAAATGACTTGAATCCCGATGAAGTAGTTGCATTAGGCGCTGCCCGTCAGGCTGATCTTTTGGTAGGAAATAAAAATAAAGACGACGAATGGTTACTGCTTGATGTCATTCCTCTGTCCTTAGGCGTTGAGATGATGGGTGGGTTAGTGGAGAAGATTATTCCCCGTAATACACCAATTCCTGTAGCAAGAGCCCAAGACTTTACTACGTTCAAAGATGGACAAACCGCGATGGCAGTTCATGTCTTGCAAGGTGAGCGAGAGTTGGCTGGAGATTGTCGTTCGTTAGCGAAATTTGAGTTACGTGGTATTCCCCCGATGGTCGCAGGAGCAGCTAGGATTCGAGTGACTTATCAAGTTGATGCAGATGGACTTTTATCAGTGAGTGCAAAGGAAGAAACTTCGGGAGTGCACACTTCAATTACCGTTAAGCCTAGTTATGGATTAGAGGATGGCGATATTGCTCGTATGCTGGCTGAGAGTTTTCAGACTGCAGAGAAAGATATGCTTGCAAGAGCACTCCGTGAAGAGCAAGTAGAGGCGATGCGCTTAATTGATGCAGTAAATAATTCCTTAGCAACGGATGCGAACTTACTTAGTCCGCAAGAGCAAGCAGATATTCAAAAAGAACTCAATCAGTTACGCCAAATATCTGCCAACTCAAATGATGTAGATGAGCTCCGAAAGGGTATTATTGCTTTGTCTGAAGTTACAGAAGAATTTGCGGCGCGAAGAATGAATGCCAATATACGCCGTGCATTAACCGGTAAAAATTTGAATGAGATTGAATGAAATGAGTGAGCTATGACACAAATCGTAATTTTGCCCCATGATGAATATTGTCCAGATGGATCAGTAATTGATGTACCTGCCGGTACATCAATTTGTGAAGCCTTGTTGGAAAATGATATTCCGATTGAACATGCCTGTGAACTTTCTTGTGCTTGTACAACCTGCCATGTGATTGTGCGTGAAGGGTTTCAATCGCTAAATCCTAGTGATGAAAATGAGGATGACTTGCTTGATCGAGCCTGGGGCTTAACCCCAATGTCACGATTGTCTTGCCAGGCCATTGTGGCGCAAAAAGATCTCGTGATTGAAATCCCAAAATACTCGATTAATCATGCTAAGGAAAACCACTAGATTAAATACTAGTGATTGAGTTATTAGTGTATTAAACTGTCACCTATTACTTCATAGGAGACAGGAAATGTTCAAATCATTTCATAAAACATTCAATTTCAAACTAACCATCGTACTTTTAGCACTGCTTGGTTTTGTTTCAAGTTCGGCTTTTGCGCAATCCGATTGGCCGAAAGCGAAAAATGTCACGATTTATGTCGCCTTTGCTCCTGGCGCATTTACGGATGTGATTGCGCGTATTGTTGGTCAAGAATTAGCGAAGACAACTGGTGGTAATTTTGTTGTCGAGAACAAGCCAGGTGCTGGTGGTAATATCGCTACGCAATTCGTTAAACGTGCTCCTGCAGATGGTTATTCGATTCTCGTACATAGTGTTGCTTATGCGGTAAATCCTTCCTTATATCCAAACGCTGGCTATGATGCGATTAAAGATTTTGTTCCTTTAGCACTAGGACCTCGTACACCAAATATTATTACGGTTAATCCGAAGGTTCCAGTAAAAGATTTAAAAGAGTTAATTGAGTTAGCGAAAAAAGAACCATTCAGTTATGCATCCTCAGGAATTGGTACCACTACCCATTTATCGATGGAGCGTTTAAAAACAGCTGCTAAGGTAGATATTACCCATGTCCCTTATCAACCAGCTCAGGCCGTGGGAGCTGCAGTTGCCGGTCACACACAAATATCTTCTACCTCGATGCCACCAGCGGTTCAACAAATTAAAGCAGGTAATGTCAGAGCAATTGCAGTTACAAGCGCAAAGCGTTCTACATTATTACCAGATGTTCCATCGGTGACAGAATTTGGTTTTAAAGACTTTGATGACTATACGTGGGTAGGTTTTTTTGTCCCAGTAGGAACTCCACCAGCTATAGTTGAGCAAATGAATGCAGCAATTAATCGCGCCATGGAGACTCCAGAAGCGAAAGAGAAGTTTGTTTTGCAAGGCATGGAATCCACTAAAAATACTTCAGCACAATTTGGTACTTTTTTACAAAGTGAAGTGAAGAAATGGGCTGCTGTTGTGGTTAGTTCAGGAGCTAAGGTCGAATAATAAAAAGTAAGTCCATCCTTGATGGACTTACTAAACTTCTTCGCGACGCAAATGAGGAAATAGAATTACGTCTCGAATGTTTGGTGAATCTGTAATGAGCATCATCAGGCGATCAATGCCAATGCCACAACCGCCAGTCGGTGGTAAGCCATACTCTAAAGCGCGGATGAAGTCATGGTCGAAGAACATCGCTTCTTCATCGCCAGCATCTTTTTGAAGAACCTGTTGATGGAAACGATTAGCCTGATCTTCAGGGTCGTTGAGCTCTGAGAAGCCATTGGCGATTTCACGACCCGTGATAAAGAGTTCATATCGTTCAGTAATTCCTGGGCGAGTATCTGACTCTCTAGCCAATGGGCTCACTTCGATTGGATAATCGATAATATAAGTAGGATCCCATAAATGTTCTTCAGCACATGTTTCAAAAAGTGCCAGTTGCAGTGCTCCAAGAGCAGCATTTTTGAGCGTGGGCCCATCAACATGTTCACCTGCCAACTTCAGCTCATTACGAATAAATGCAATATCATTTAATTGCTCAGTAGTATAGTTCTTGCCAGATTGTGGGCCATATTTTTGAATTGCTTCTGTAATCGTGTGCCGCGCAAATGGTTTGCCTAAATCTAATTCACGACCTTGATAAGTGAGTTTTGCTTTACCATGAGCTTTGATGACGGTTTGTCGAATCAAGTCTTCTGTGAAATTCATGAGCCATTGATAATCGGTGTAAGCCGCATAAAATTCCATCATCGTAAATTCTGGATTGTGACGTGGACTAACGCCTTCATTTCTAAAATTTCGATTAATTTCAAAGACACGTTCAAAACCACCCACTACGAGTCTCTTGAGATAAAGCTCTGGGGCAACGCGCATAAACATTTCCATATCAAGTGCGTTGTGGTGCGTAATGAAGGGTTTTGCGGATGCGCCTCCAGGGATCACGTGTAGCATTGGCGTTTCAACTTCCATAAATCCAGCTTGTTGCATGTATTCACGGATTGCAGACATCGCGTTACTTCTTTCTATGAAAGTTTTGCGAGTTTCCGGCGAGACAATTAAATCAACATAACGTTGACGATATTTAAGTTCTTGACTGTGTAAGCCATGGAATTTGTCAGGTAGAGGACGCAGTGATTTAGTGAGTATGCGTAAGTTTTTTACTGAGACTGAGAGTTCACCGCGATTCGTTTTGAATAAAGTGCCTTCCCCAGCAATAATATCGCCCATATCCCAATGTTTAAAAGCGCTATGAGTATCAGATCCTGTCTCTTGATCATTGATATAAAACTGGATTTGTCCCGAGCGATCTTGGACTGTGGCAAAACTTGCCTTGCCCATAACGCGTTTGAGCATCATACGACCAGCCATTTTGACAGAGATATTTTTTTCGGCTAGTTCTTCTTTTGATAAGTCATTAAAACTTTGGTGTAAATCAGCAGCTAAATGCGTAGGGATAAAGTCATTTGGGAACGCCACACCTTGCTCTCGAAGTTGCGCAAGTTTTTCACGGCGTTCAGCCATAATATGGTTTTCATCAATCAATACATCTTCTGGATTGGGTTTTTGTGGTTCAGTCATAGATTTATACATTCATTTTGAGACTTGCTTCAATAAAAGGATCCAGGTCGCCGTCGAGCACTTTTTGGGTATTTGATATTTCAACATTAGTGCGAAGGTCTTTAATCCTACTTTGATCTAAAACATAGGATCGAATTTGATGCCCCCAACCTACATCGGTTTTAGTAGCTTCTAATTTATCTTGTTCGACTTGACGTTTACGAAGTTCGTGTTCGTAAAGACGTGATTTCAGCATCGTCATGGCTTCTGCGCGATTGCGGTGTTGACTTCGATCGCTTTGGCATTGAACCACGATACCAGTTGGTAAATGCGTTAAACGAACCGCTGAGTCGGTTTTATTGATATGCTGACCACCGGCACCTGACGCGCGATAGGTATCTGTCCGAATATCCGCTGGGTTGATATCGATTTCTATGGAGTCATCCACTTCCGGATAAACAAAGATACTTGCAAAAGAAGTGTGGCGACCATTAGCTGAGTCAAATGGAGATTTACGTACTAAACGATGAACGCCCGTTTCTGTTCTTAAAAAACCGTAGGCATATTCACCATCGATTTTGATCGTTGCACTTTTAATCCCTGCAACATCACCATCAGACTCTTCTAGAATCTCAGTCTTAAAACCCTTGCGTTCACAATAGCGAAGATATTGACGCATTAAGATACTTGCCCAATCACAGGCCTCGGTGCCACCCGCACCGGCTTGGATATCAATAAAGCAATTACACGGGTCCATCGGGTGGGAGAACATTCGGCGGAACTCGAGGTCAGCAACAATGACTTCAATGCCTTTTTCGTCTTCCTCGATAGCTTGTAATGTTTCATCATCATTTTCAGCAGCCGCAAGCTCAAAAAGTTCTAGAGCGCCTGTCAAGTCATCATCTAATTTTTTGATGGATGTGACAACACCATCCAACATTTTTTTCTCTTTGCCAAGTGCTTGCGCGAGTTTGGGATCATCCCAAATTTTAGAATCTTCTAATTGAAGGTTGAGTTCAATAAGGCGTCTACTTTTAGTATCGAAGTCAAAGATACCCCCGAAGGTCTTCAACACGATTGCGAAGATGGGTCAGATTATTTTGTAAAGTATTTATTCGTTCAGCTTCCATGGCGATATTATAAAGCCTTGTAAGCGAAGTGATTCATTTTTTATGCTTAATTATCGAAAGCTGCCTCAATATGGACTTGAGCACGAGGATAACCTAGGTAATGGTCGACTAATAGGCGATAGGCTAAGCGGGTTTCAGAGGGGAGTAATTCTGTATGCCCAAACCAGATTCCTAGAATATTTTTTTTCAATTCTCCATGTAAAGGTTGTAACTCAAGCTTTAAATGTTTATCTTTTAATAAAGATTGTTTGATAACTTTAAAGGATCCTATAAAAATGGGTTCAGGGAAACCTTGTCCCCAAATTTCATTGGAAAGTTGTTCGGCCAGCTGAGTATTGATCATGTCACTAGGAAGTTCACCATCGTGTACTAATTTTCGATGCAAAGTGTCTTCATCAAGCCAGTGTTGCGCAATGGATTCAAAAGCTTGTTGAAATGATGCCAGTTGCGATTCTTCAATAGAAAGCCCAGCAGCCATTGCATGACCACCAAATTTTAATATCATCTCAGGATTTTTTTTAGAAATGTAGTCTATGGCATCACGTAAATGAAAACCTGTAATTGATCTTCCAGAGCCTTTCAAAACTAATGAACCTGAAGGTGACTTTTCTTCACCGGGAGCAAAAACAATGACAGGTCGGTGGTATTTATCTTTTAAGCGAGAAGCTAATATTCCAATGACCCCTTGATGCCAAGAGACGTCATACATACACAAACTACTGGTGTTGACTGTTGAGATGTCTGCTAAGTTGATGAGTGCAGTTTCTTGCATCGAACCCTCGATTTCGCGACGCTCTCGATTCATCGTATCTAATTCCTTGGCATATTTTCTGGCCTTAAACAGATCCTTCGAAATTAAGCATTTAATTCCCAAAGTCATATCAGCAAGTCGGCCTGCTGCATTAAGCCTTGGTCCTAGACCAAAGCCAAGGTCAAATGTATTCGACTTTTGATAATCTCTGCCGCTTACTTCAAAGAGCGCTTGAATGCCCGGATGCATTTGACCATTCCGGATACGGCGAATTCCAGCTGAAACAAGAATTCGATTATTGCGATCCAAGTTAGCTACATCAGCGACCGTGCCCAGTGCAACAAAGTCTAACAAGGTTTCAAGGCGAGGTTGAGTCTCCAAATCAAATATACCGCGATTGCGAAGTTCTGATCGCAGGGCTAAAAGGATATAAAAAATGACACCAACTCCCGCAAGTGCTTTACTTGAGAAAGAGCATTCAGGTTGATTGGGGTTAATAATGAATCTTGCTAAAGGAAGTTCATCGGCAGGTAAATGGTGGTCGGTTACGATGACTTCCATTCCTAATTCATTTGCGCGCATCACACCAGTCAAACTAGCAATACCGTTATCAACGGTGATGAGAATATCGGGCTTAGGGGTTTGTTGTGCTGCAAGATCAACGACTTCCGGAGTTAAACCATATCCCATCGTAAAACGATTAGGCACTAGAAAATTAACTTTAGTACCATAGGATTTGCCGAGCTCTTCTAATCCAAGAAGGCCAACTGCACAAGCGGTAGCGCCGTCGCAATCATAATCAGCGATGATTAGAATATTTTTGTGACTTGCTAAAGCATTAGCCAGATAAGTAGCTACTGCAGGGCAGTTTTTGAGTGCTTGAGGTGGAATTAAATGCTTTAATTCCAAGCTGGATTGCTCAAAGGATTGTATTCCACGGGATACCCATAGCTTTGCAAGGATGGGGTGAATCCCGCGAGCTATTAATTTTTCTGCAGCGCCATTTGCAGTATTACGCTCAACTAATTGCATGATGATTCGCTATATTTATTCCAGTGTATTTTTTTAGCATACTCTAACCAACTAGGAAATTGTTTTTTACTTGTATTTTTATTGAATAAATTTTGAAAAAAACCAGGCTTTAATTCCTTAGAGAAGACAACATGATGTTGTAATTCACCTTGATGATAACGATACAAATGAATCAGATCTAATGTTTTTTGCTGAAATGCATGCAAGCTTGTATTCCAGTATTCATCCCATTGAGTAGGTTTAAGATCTTGCGCAAAGACAAAATGATGTTGATTATTTGTGGGTATTAAGTTTTGAAGGGAGAGGGGAGTAATACGAGCATCAAGTGAAGAGGCTAGAATATGATCACTAAATAAGTGATGAATGTCTTTTAATACAGGATGTTGAGAAATATCAGTAACCGATCCAATACCATGTAGCCATATTGAATTTATCGTCAGTTCACCTCTTGCAAGACGAGCCTCATTGACCGGATGGTCATGCCAAATCATTTGAATTTCATTTTGGAGTCTGCGCCACTGTTTTGCAAGACCAAGAGTGTGTGTATCTTTTGGCATCCATATATCGATATTCAGACCAGATGCAAGACTTGGAGTATGGGTTAGTAATGTAGCAAATTCTCTAGCAGGAAAAATCCAGCGATGCGGATAAAACTGCCCCGCAGATCCAAGAAAATACTCTAAAGTTTCTGTCACACTCGTTCGTAATGCTATTTCCTCATCTGCAGTAATCTGGAGAAGAGACGGGGCCATAAGGACCACATGGTCTCGAGTGGCATGCAAATGCACTAATTCAAGACAAAATTGAGGCTGATTATCTATTGGACTAATTAATTTTGCAGCAATTGGGACATTGGTCCCTAACAGCAAAATTTCTTCAAAAGTACCTTTTTGTTCAAAAATGGCATCATCTGATTCAGTTAATTCTGATGAATTTAAAGAAAATTCAGGAATTAGGAAACTTAATTGAGTATTCATAAGACTTATTTTATGAGGGAATTAATAAAACACTAAACTATAGGAATGCAAAACAAATTATTACCTATCGAATTACCCCTTTTTATGGAGATTGGCTTACGTTATGTCAGTGCAAAACGTAAATCGGTTGGCAAAAAAAGAGATGGATTTCTTTCATTTATTTCAACTCTTTCCATGGTTGGGATTGCTCTAGGAGTTGCCTCCTTGATTATAGTTCTCTCCGTAATGAATGGTTTTCAAAAAGAAGTGCGAGATAAGATGTTATCGGTCTTATCTCATGTAGAAATTCGTGCACAAGGTGGCATTGAAAATTGGCAAGAAATGGCGACATTCTTGTCGAAACAAAACCATATTACTGGAGTATCGCCAATCCTCTATTCACAAGGTTTAATTATCCGAAATGGCATGATGCGTGGCATGGAGCTACGTGGTATTGAACCAGATACCGAAAAATTAGTCTCTGATATACCAGCGCAAATCTCAGGTGGAGCAATTCAATTAATCCGGCAAGGTTCTTTTAATATAGCCTTAGGCGTAGAGCTTGCTCAGAGCCTTGGAGTTCAAAAGGGGGATAGAATTTCTGTGATGGTTCCCCAAGGAGATTTAACTCCAGCAGGGGTTTTACCACGGCAAAAGTCATTTACGGTTGTTGGTCTCATTGATAGTGGTCATTTTGAATATGACAGTAGTCTTGCCGTGATTCATTGGAAAGATGCCGGTGCATTAACGCAAAATCGTTACCCAACGGGGCTTCGGGTCAAATTAGATAATATGTATTTAGCACCAGAGGTATCCTCCAATCTTAATGGAGCATTACCTGCAGGGATGATAGCCATGGACTGGTCGATGCAGAATCGGACATGGTTTGCTGCAGTGAAGACCGAGAAAAGAATGATGTTTATTATTTTGGCAATGATTATTGCAGTTGCAGCGTTTAACCTAGTTTCTACACTTGTTATGACAGTAACGGATAAGCAAGCTGATATTGCTATATTACGAACAATGGGAGCTTCTGCGCGCATGATTCAGAAAATATTTTTTGTTCAAGGAATGGCGATTGGTATTTTAGGATCTATTTTTGGGGTTCTATTAGGGGTCATGGTTTCAATCAATATCGATGTCATCGTGCCTGCCATTGAGTCATTATTTGGGGTGCATTTTTTACCAAAAGATATTTATTTCATTAGTGAGCTTCCTTCGGATGTTCATCTTGAGGATGTGCTGAAAGTAGGAGGCATGGCATTTATACTGAGCTTATTAGCTACTTTATATCCAAGCTATCGTGCCGCGAAAGTAAAGCCTGCGGAGGCATTGCGTTATGAATAATCAAGCTTATGCGCTTGTTGCCTCAGGAGTGCAAAAAATCTTTGGCAGTGATATCGAGGCCTTACAAGTGCTCCATGATATTGATTTAAAAGTCAGGCGTGGTGAAAAAGTCGCGATCGTCGGAGCCTCTGGTTCTGGTAAAAGTACGTTATTACATATTTTAGGTGGCCTAGATGAGGCTACCAGTGGCAATATTGAGCTAGGTGGAGTAAGGTTCTCTGAAATGGATGAAGTTTCGCGGAATCAATTACGCAACCAACAGTTAGGATTTATTTACCAGTTTCATCACCTTCTCCCTGAGTTTACTGCCCTTGAAAATGTCGCTATGCCGCTTCGGATTCGTGGCGTTGGACGCCAACAAGCATTGGCGATGGCAAAGACGATGCTTGAGCAAGTTGGACTTGCAAGTCGACTTGAGCATACCCCAGCGATGCTTTCAGGTGGTGAGAGGCAACGGGTAGCAGTCGCTAGAGCCCTAGTAGGTAAACCTAGTTGTGTTTTAGCAGATGAACCAACGGGTAATCTCGATACGCATACAGCCGATCAAGTATTTGATTTAATGATGATAGTAGCACAAAATTTAGGCACTGCTTTTGTGATTGTGACGCATGATCCACTCCGCGCTAAACGTTGTGATCGTATTCTGAAGCTGACACAAAGTGGTTTGATTGATGTGACTGAAGAAGTCAAAAACGGATAGACCATGTGGTTTGATACGCATTGTCATATGGATGCACCAGAATTTACAGATGATTTGTCTTTAGTGCTTGCTAGGGCAGCAGAGCAGGGTGTTACGGGAATACTAATCCCCGCTGTTCGGGTAAAAGATTATGAAAAAGTAGTTAGTATTGTTGATCAGTGGAGTGGGTTAATTCCGCAAATCTGTTTTTCACTAGGGGTACATCCCTTATATACCAATGAAGCAGTCGAATCTGACATTGCAGCAACGAGAGACTCCATTGAAAAATATATCCATCATCCAAGAATGGTTGCCGTTGGTGAAATTGGTTTAGATTATTTTGTAGAGTTTCTAGACAATACAAAACAAGAATGGTTTTTTGAAGAACAATTAAAAATTGCACGAGATTTCGATTTGCCAATTGTGATGCATGTCCGCAAATCACAAGACCAACTCTTAAAAAGATTAAGAATGATTCCAGTTTCTGGAGGCATCGCACATGCTTTTAATGGTAGTTTTGTTCAGGCTGAAAATTTTCTCAAACTTAATTTTGTATTTGGCTTTGGCGGTACGATTACTTATGATAGATCATTGCAAATTAAAAGGTTAGCAAAAGAATATCCTATTGAGTCGTATGTACTAGAAACGGACAGCCCAGATATTCCACCAGTGTGGTTAATGGATGAGGATCACAGAAGAAACGAACCGGCCCATTTACCTAGAATTGCTGAGGTTTTTGCACGAGAAAGATCGATTGACTTAGAGACGTTAGCAAAAGCGAATCTGGACAATATAAAACGCGTTTTACCCCGCACTAGAAACTTCCTCTAAATTATTATGCGACTATTGATTACGGCATGGATTGCCGGGGAGTTACTTTCTTTGTTTTTTGATCAAGCAGATGTTCCATGGGGCTTATTCCTGCCATTTGGAATAAGTGGATTGGTTTATTTGTCTTATCACATGAGTAAAGATTTTCAACCCAAACAAATATTTTTTTATGTTCTTGGGGCTTGTTTCATTACGAGTGGGGGTTTTTTCTGGGTAGAGTATTTGAAAGCAGAAAAACCACAGCAACAATTACATGCGCAATTCGAGGGTAAGACCATCATCATTCAAGGATTTATTGATGAGTTACCTAGAGTCTCAGACAAATCTGTTCAGTTTGGCTTTAAGGTAACGCATTGGGAAGTACCATATGCAAAACAAAAACAAGAGAGTGATCAAGATTTCCCTAGGCGAGTTTCCTTACTATACCCAGCGAATGATCATATTCAAGCATTTAAACCTGGGCAATATTTGGAATTGAAAGTTAAATTAAAACAAATCCGTGGACTTAAAAATCCTCATGGATTTGATGTAGAAAAGTGGATGTATACCCAAAACTATGATGCTCAGGGAGTTATTCAAAAAGGTAGCATGAAGTTATTTAATTCAACACATCATGACTTTAAAAATACCTTTGAATTATTCCGCTTTCAGATTCGCCAAAAAATTCAGAACTCTTTAGGTCAAGATGCACCTTACGTTGGAGTCATAGTAGCGCTTGTCATCGGTGATCAACAGATGATTCATCCAGACGATTGGAAAGTATTTTCCAACACAGGTATTGGACACCTTATTTCAATTTCAGGATTACATGTGACCATGTTGGCTGGATTTGGGGCTTGGATTAGCCTATTTTTAATAAAACGAACACGATGCATCTATTGGCAACCTGCTCCCTATTTCGCAAGTTGTATCGGCTTCTTAACGGCATTTCTGTATACCTGGTTAGCAGGTTTTCAAATTCCGGCTCAAAGAACGACCTTCATGGTTGGTGTAGCGGCCTTGGGGATGTACCTTGGTCGGCGTTTGCATCCAATGGATATATGGTTTTGGGCCCTATTGCTTGTCTTGATACTTAATCCTTGGGCAGTCTATTCACCAGGTTTTTGGCTATCTTTTGGGGCTGTTGTGGCAATGATCTTTGCCTTGCCACAGAATCAACAACAGGTGGTCGATATTGATTTGCTTTTTATAGAAAAATTGAAAAACTCCTTTGGCGAAGCTGCGAGAGTGCAAGCGGTAGTGACAATTGCGCTCATCCCATTAACTTTGTATTGGTTCTATCAAATCTCCTTGATTTCGCCTATCGCTAATGCAATTGCAATTCCGGTGGTAAGTTTCTTGGTGACGCCATTGGCCATGTTAGGCGCATTTTTGCCATGGTTTTTGGGAGATATATTCTTATGGATTGCCCATACGATATTTTCCATATTAATGATCTTGATTCGGCCATTAGCACAATGGGAATGGTCATCTATTGCAGGTGCAAAACCGCCAGGTTGGCATTTACTTTTATCTTTAATGGGTGTCGTGATTTGTATTCGACCTGGAATGCTTCTTCAATCATGGAAGTCTAGAATGCTTGGCTTGATCATTTGTTTAACGCTATTTATTCCGAAGGAATATCTGCTAGTACGGATACCTTATGGAGAACTAGAGATGACCGTATGGGATATCGGGCAAGGGAACGCAGTTCTAATTAAAACCCAATCACATTACTTATTATTTGATATGGGTCCAATCAGTTTTGGGAAGTTTGATCCTGGAGAAAAAATCATTATTCCGCATTTAAGAGCAGAAGGAATAAGAAAAATTGATCAATTGGTGATTAGTCATCAAGATGCTGACCATATCGGTGGTCTGAAGTATCTTTTAGAAAATTTTCCTATTCAAAACGCAATGGGATCAATTTCTCCAGATCATCAAGCCCAACAATTTTTCTCAAAAAATAAAGTATTTCTTGAGAAATGCCAAGCAGGTCAGTCTTGGACTTGGGACGGAATTGACTTTTATGTTTGGCATCCTCAGGCTCAAGAGGACGCGAAGTCGCAATACAAAAGCACCAAACCTAATGATATGAGCTGTGTGATTGAAGTACGTCATCGATTTCATTCGATTTGGTTGACTGGAGATATAGAAAAAAATGCGGAGCGAGTCATTGTTGAACGCTTGATTGATGCCCCAATTGAATTACAAGCAATCCAAAGCAGAAATTTAATCTTAATGGCCCCACATCATGGTAGTAAGACTTCATCGACACCTATCTTTTTAGAGCATTTAGACCCAGAATTTGCATTTTCACAAACAGGATTTAAAAATCGTTATCAACATCCCCATTCCGATATCGTCAAACGATATCAGGATAGAGAAATTGATTTATACGATACCGTGAAAACAGGTGCTCAGATATGGCGCACCGAAGGTGCGCAGTTTAGAATCAAAAATTTCAGAAGTGAAACATTCAAACCTTAATTTTTTGCATCAGCATTGATGACGTATCCAAGGCCCATAGCTTCATTAACTCTTGGCATCACCTCATGCGCCATCAATTCCATTGATCTTCTACCTAATGCTGGGTCTACCAAGTCCATACCTGCATAAACAATTTCACCGATGTTACCAACTTCTTCTTGCATTACGAGAATTTGATCAACCACTTCATTAACTGTCCCGGAAATAACTAAGTCATCCAAAATACCATCAAGGGTAATTGTGCTATCGTCCGCCTCTTGGCTTTTCTTGAAAATGACATGACGATTTGACAACTTCATTTTGGTGAGCATTTGTTTATAGTAATAGCGGTAAGGGCTATTCGCATCATCTTTGCCGTACGATTTTGCAATCGCTGAAGTGTCTCCAACAAACACCGTGCGTGCAACACGCCAGTCTTTTACTTGAGCTACTTCACCGACAGATTCTTTACCTTCAGAGTAATTTTTCCAGTGAGATGGCAGCCAGTTTCTGAGCAAGAAGTTTGCGGACATTGGATGAAAATCTCTCTTACCCATGGCGATAACACCTTTTGAAAATGGTGCGACGACAGTACCAACAATCTCTGGACGAGGTTGTTGATATGGTTTCATGATATGACCACGACCGATTTCTAATACCTGGGTATTTTGGACGCTTACTTTGAAACGGTTGTCTGGTAAATCGATGTTATAAGGTGGTTCTCCCTCCCAAATTTTTAAAATCACATCAATCGCTTCCGCAAATATTTTCCCACGATCTTCACTTAATATGCCTAAAGCTTCAGCATCCGAAGCGAGTGCGCCTGGGCTGATACCAAATACAAAACGACCTTTTGCTAAACGATCAAACATCGCTGCTTGAGCAGCGATCAGCGTAGGGTGTGCGTGAGATAAATTAGAAGTTCCAGTCCCTAATTTAATATTTTTTGTTTCAAAAATCAGTGTAGCCAAAAAGATCATGCTGTTGGTTACATTTTCTGCTTGATCAGTTAAATGTTCTCCAACAAAAGCGTCATAAAAACCGAGTTGATCTGCATGAATAATCGTTTGACGATCTTCATGTAAAGTTTCAGTGCCATCCCGATGAAGAGGGTGGAGTGGCATAGTGAAATATCCGAGACGCATTGTGAACCTTTTTTTAAGTATTTAAATAGTATTTTAAAGAGAAAAAATTATTCTGGTTGAATCCCTGCCTCAGGAACAATTTTTGCCCAGCGATCTTTTTCATTACGCATAAATTTGAGGTACTGTTCACGATTGAGCTTGCCAGGATCAAGTTCTAAATTATTAACCTTTGCAATAAATACAGGATCTTTTAGAGCTGTTTCTAGTGTATTTGTTAAAGTTTGTAAGACATCTACCGGAAGTCCAGCGGGAGCAGCAAATCCTAGGTAAAAACCAAGTTCATAGCCAGGATAAGTTTCATTAATTGCTGGAATCTGTGGCCACTCTCTAAAACGTGTAGAACCTGTAACGCCTAGAGCTTTGATCTTGCCACCCGCGATTTGAGCTTTTGCAGGAGGATATTCAATAAATAGGACTTGGGTTTGTGCGCCGTAAAAGTCTTGTAGGGCACCACCAAGGGCTTTGTAAGGAATACCCGTTAACTTTGCACCAGTTCGAGTTTTGAGCATTTCTACTGTCATCCGTGATGCTGAATTGTAATGACCATAAAAAAACTTATCAGGAGCAGCTTTGGTGGCGGCAACTAAATCAGCAATCGTATTGAGTGGCGAATCTTTCGGGACGATAGCAACAGATGCAGCTTGTCCAAAGAGGCCGATATGGTCAAAATCTTTGAAAGGTTCATAGGAAAGTTTTTTATAAAATACTGAGTTGGCAGCCATGGTTGTATTGGTTGTAAGTAATAACGTATGACCATCAGGAGCAGCATTTTTTACAAACTCAGTACCCACAATACCATCCGCACCAGGTTTATTGTCAACAATCACCGTTTGCTTAAGAGCTGCCTCTAAATATTGAGCAAAAGTACGAGCCATTAAATCGGCCGAGCCACCAGCGCCAAAGGGGACAACAATGACAATATTTTTCTTCGGGTAAGTTTGGGCATAACTTGGAGTATGCGTCAAAGTCAGAATTACAAGCAGAGTTAGTAAGATACCACTTAGCACACGAGTTGCAAGTTGTCTCATATGGTTTCCTTTAAAGAAATTTATTTGTAATGAACAATTTCCATTATATTAGTCAAAGGCATGATGATAAGATAAATCAAAATAAATATGACAGAACCTACTAAAACATTTTTACAAGAAGAGGCTGCAGCAATGAAGCCGCACGAGCGGATTGACTTCAGTGCGATGATTCAGCGAGAGCCATTAAAACTTCCTGGAAACGCCAAAGTCGTGGTGTGGCCAGTAGTTAATATTGAGGAGTGGGACATAACACGGTCTATGCCCCGTATGGCCTCGCCACCTCCTGGAGGGATTCCACCTATTCCTGATGTGCCTAATTGGACTTGGCACGAGTATGGCATGAGGGTAGGAATTTGGCGAATTTTTGATGCTTTTAAAAAATACGATATTCAAGCAACCATGTCGCTGAATGCGAAGGTTTGTGAAACAAGGCCACTTGTACCTCAAACTGCCCTAGATCATGGTTGGGAAATCATGGCCCATTGCTATGAACAAATTCCGATACAGAAAATTCCTGACCAACGTGCGATGATTGCGCACACGATTGAAGTCATCGAAAAATTCTCAGGCTATAAACCTCAAGGTTGGTTAGGTCCTGGCAGAAGTGAAACTTTTGCCACGCTCGATTATGTAAAAGAAGCTGGCTTTCGTTGGTTTGGTGATTGGGTATTAGATGATCAGCCACAAATGGTCAAAACCAAGTATGGTCCATTAGTGTCAGTGCCTTACACAGTTGAACTCAATGATATAGCGATTATGTTGACTAATTTACAAGACTCAGATGCGATGTTGATTCGGATGAAGGATTCGATTGATAGGGTTTTGGAAGAATCCTCACAAGGAGCTAAAATTCTGGCGTTTGGAGTACACCCATATATAACGGGTGCTACACACCGCATTAAATATTTTGAAATGATGCTTGCATATTTGCGAAGTTTACCTGGGGTGGTATTTTGGAATGGTTCGCAAATTTGTGATTGGTATGAATCAACGCAGAAAAAAACCTAGTGAGCCGCATGGATATCCATCAGAACTATCCGCAAACTCTAGAAGAATCACTCATTGCCTTACAAAGTGGGCAAATTAGTGCGATACAATTGTTGGAGCAAGCTTTTGCGATGGTGCAGCAAAAAGATAGTCATTTGCATGGGCTGATTACGATCACCAAAGATGACGCCATAGCGAAAGCTCACCAGATTGATCAAGGCAGAAGTATGCAAGAATTATTGGGCGTTTTAGCGGGAATTCCGATTGCTCATAAAGATGTTTTCGTTTCTCTAGGAGTCCGCACCACTGCCGGCTCTGGTGCCTTGAGTAACTTTAAAACTGATGTCAATGCACACGTCATTCAAGTATTAGAAAACGCAGGTGCGATTTCGATTGGTAAGACCAATTGCCATGAATTTGCTTTTGGTTCCCCGGCTTTGGATGATTTTTTCCCAGCAGCACGCAATCCTTGGAATCTTGATCATATGCCAGGAAGCTCTAGCAGTGGATCAGCAACCGCAGTTGCTGCTGGTTATTGCTATGCTGCTACTGCTTCGGATACTGGGGGGTCAGCCCGCCACCCAGCAGCTGCCTGTGGTTTAGTTGGGCTCAAGCCTACGAGAGATTTAATATCCAAAGAAGGCTTAATACCTTTGGCTCCAAGCTTAGATACGGTAGGCATTATTACGCGGAATGTACGTGATAACTTGATCATGCTGTATGCGATATTAGGATCAGATTATCAGTCGTCCTTAAATGAATTACGCACGGAATTACTTGGAATTCAGATTGGTGTCGATTTTCATCATTTAGAGAGCGCTGATATTACAGACGAGGTTAGAAAGACTTTTTTAGAGTCCCTTGAACTATTCAAAGATTTAGGTGCACAGATCGTACCGATTACATTACCGGATCTCGACACGATCGCCAAAGTAGCCAATACCATCATTAACTTTGAAGGATGGCAAGAGCTCAAAAGCATGTATGAAGGTCAAAAAGAAAGTTTAGGAAAAGGTTTACAACAAAAACTGGCAGTAGCAAGTCAAGTGGATAAGAACGATCATCAAAATGCTCTATCTATGGCACAAAACTTTGCAAGGCAGTTAACTCAAGCCTTTCATCGACAGCAAGACTCCTCTGTAGATGTAATTATTTCGGTTGGTCGGGAGGCCCCTGCGCAAACGATGGCAGACTTGTATGAGCACCCAACGAGGGCGAGGAGCACGTGTAATCGGCTGTATAGCTTAACTGGGCACCCCGCCATCACCTTACCTATGGGGTTTGGAGCTAATGGAATGCCTTTGGCCCTTCAAATAGCAAGCCAATACCATGATGAATACCTTCTCTATCACATAGCACATGCGTTTGAGAAAAAAAGACAAGTATTTTTGGGGGTAAAAAACATACCCTGGTATTCAACTATCGCGAATTTTTCGTGAATTGAACAAGTCTTGTATATAATTCAGTATTACCAACAGAGTGCATGCGATGACCAAATTTGTCTTCGTTACTGGCGGTGTGGTTTCTTCCCTCGGGAAAGGAATTGCAGCCGCATCATTGGCTGCGATTCTTGAATCCCGCGGCCTAAAAGTCACCCTCTTAAAATTAGATCCTTACATCAATGTTGATCCTGGAACGATGAGTCCATTTCAGCATGGTGAGGTATTTGTTACAGAAGATGGTGCTGAAACCGACCTAGATCTCGGACATTATGAACGTTTTGTTTCTGCCAAAATGCGCAAAAGTAATAATTTCACGACAGGTCAAATTTACGACTCCGTAATTCGTAAAGAGCGCCGTGGCGAATATTTAGGGAAAACCGTTCAGGTCATTCCCCATATTACGAATGAAATTCAAGCATTTGTTGAGCGTGGCGCATCTGAAAGTCATGGCGGTGAAGTAGATGTTGCGATTTGTGAAATTGGCGGTACGGTAGGTGATATCGAGTCCTTACCATTCTTGGAAGCTGCCAGACAAATGAACCTTCGTAAAGAACGTGGTGATACAGCGTTTATTCATTTAACTTTAGTTCCCTACATTGCGAGTGCAGGCGAATTAAAAACCAAGCCAACCCAACACTCTGTCCAGAAATTGCGTGAAATCGGCATTATTCCAACGGCGTTACTATGCCGGGCTGATCGACCAATTCCGGATGAAGAAACTGCAAAAATATCTCTATTTGCTAATGTTCGGGAAGAAGCGGTGATTTCAGTGTGGGATGTGGATACGATTTATAAAATTCCGCAAATGCTCCAAGAGCAAGGCTTAGATGACATTATATGTAAAGAGCTTCATTTAAATCCTCCACCGGCAGACTTGTCTGTTTGGAGTAATTTAGTGGCGCGTATGGAACATCCCAAGCATCACATTACCATTGGTATGGTAGGTAAGTATGTGGATTTGACAGAGTCATATAAATCATTGATTGAAGCATTAAGACATGCGGGGATCCATCATCAAACACAAGTTGACATCAATTATTTGGATTCTGAAGTGATTGAAGAAGATGGTGTTGATTCTTTAGCCGGTTTAGACGCTATCTTAGTTCCAGGTGGATTTGGGAAGCGTGGAACTGAAGGCAAGATTATGGCGATTGAGTATGCGCGCACGAACAAAATACCTTATTTAGGAATTTGTTTAGGCATGCAACTGGCAGTGATTGAATTCGCCAGAAATGTCGTTGGGCTTACAAATGCAAATAGTACTGAGTTTGATGAGCGCGTGGAGCATCCAGTGGTGGCACTTATCACTGAATGGAAAAATCGTGATGGCACATTAGAAACAAGGACTGATGATTCAGACTTGGGCGGAACCATGCGACTTGGTTCACAAAAATGTCCTGTTAAACCTGGAACCATGGCATCTCATATTTATGGCTCTGAAGTGAATGAGCGTCACCGCCACCGTTATGAAGTAAACAATGGCTATGTCGAGCAGTTAGAGGCCGCGGGAATGGTTATTTCAGCAAGAACACCAGCAGAAGATTTACCCGAAATGATGGAGCTCCCTCAAAGGATGCATCCTTGGTTTTTTGGTGTTCAGTTTCACCCAGAATTTACCTCAACGCCACGTTATGGGCATCCATTATTTAATGCCTTTGTTGCAGCTGCATTGATACATTCAGGCGTAACAATTTCTGAAAAGGAAACGGTATGAAACTTTGCGGTTTTCCGATCGGACTTGACCAACCCTTTTTTTTAATTGCTGGACCCTGTGTTATTGAATCTGAACAAATGGCTCTTGATACAGCAGGGGCATTAAAAGAAATCACCTCTATGCTTGGTATTCCATTTATTTATAAATCATCTTTTGATAAGGCAAACCGTTCATCTGGTACCTCCTTTCGTGGTCTAGGTATGGAAAAAGGTTTAGAGATTTTGGCAACGGTAAAAAAGCAGTTAGGGGTACACGTATTAACCGATATTCATGCGATTGATGAAATCAAACCTGTTTGTGAAGTTGTAGATGTGATTCAAACTCCGGCATTCCTATGTCGCCAAACGGACTTCATTCATGCTTGTGCGCAAAGTGGTAAACCGGTCAATATTAAAAAAGGTCAGTTTTTAGCACCTAACGACATGATCAATGTGATCCACAAAGCTAGAGCAGCGGCCAAAGCGGCCGGTCTTCCCGAAGATAACTTTATGGCTTGTGAACGTGGCGTAAGTTTTGGTTATAACAACTTAGTCTCAGATATGAGAAGTTTGGCGATGATGCGACAAACACAAGCCCCAGTTGTCTTTGATGTAACACATTCGGTTCAGCTACCTGGCGGTCAAGGGACAAGTAGTGGTGGTCAACGTGAATTTGTACCAGTACTTGCCAGAGCCGCAATTGCAGTTGGGATTAGCGGTATTTTCATGGAAACACATCCTGATCCAAGGAATGCTATGTCAGACGGTCCGAATGCAGTACCACTGCATAAAATGAAAGAATTACTTGAATCTTTAAAAGGGATCGATCAACTCGTCAAAGCGTCAGGTCAGTTTCTAGAAGATCATTTTGAAGTAAATTAAATTTAATTAATATTTTTTGAGAGAAACACATGAGTGCAATTGTTGACATTATTGGCCGTGAAATTTTAGATTCTCGTGGTAATCCTACAGTAGAGTGTGATGTATTGTTAGAGTCCGGTGTGATGGGACGAGCTGCAGTGCCATCTGGTGCATCGACAGGCTCGAGAGAAGCAATTGAGCTACGTGATGGTGAGCCCGGTAGATATGTTGGTAAAGGTGTAAGACGTGCAGTAGACAATATTAATACTGAAATTGCTGAATCCATCATGGGACTAGACGCTTCTGAACAAGCCTTTTTGGATCGCACTCTGATTGATTTGGATGGTACTGACAATAAAGCACGCTTAGGGGCTAATGCAACTTTAGCTGTGTCGATGGCAGTTGCACGAGCCGCTGCAGAAGAAGCTGGATTGCCTTTGTATCGATACTTTGGTGGTTCTGGAGCAATGCAATTACCTGTGCCCATGATGAATATTGTGAATGGTGGCGCGCATGCCAATAATAGTTTAGATATTCAAGAATTCATGATCATGCCGGTGAGTATGACCAGTTTTAGAGAAGCGCTCCGCTGTGGTGCTGAAGTGTTTCATGCGCTCAAGAAGATTATTCATGATCAAAATATGCCAACTCAAGTAGGTGATGAAGGCGGTTTTGCCCCCAATTTTAAGAGTAATGAAGAGTGCTTAAATACAATTTTGCAGGCGATTGAAAAAGCAGGCTATAGTCCAGGTGAAGATGTTCTTCTAGCCCTTGATTGTGCCGCTAGTGAATTCTATAAAGATGGTAAATATCATTTGGCTGGAGAGGGCTTGCAATTAAGTTCTAGCGAATTTACTGATTATCTCGGTAATTTAGCGGATAAGTTCCCGATTGTTTCTATTGAAGATGGTATGCATGAAGGTGATTGGGATGGATGGGCGACCCTCACCCAACGCTTAGGTAAAAAGATTCAATTGGTTGGAGATGATTTATTCGTGACCAATACGAAGATTTTAAAAGAAGGTATCCAAAAAGGTATCGCTAATTCTATTTTGATCAAGATTAATCAAATTGGTACCCTGACTGAAACCTTTGCGGCAATTGAAATGGCGAAGCGCGCGAATTATACGAGTGTCATTAGTCATCGTTCTGGCGAGACTGAAGATACGACGATTGCCGACATTGCAGTGGGTCTGAATGCTGGTCAAATCAAAACTGGATCATTGTCTCGATCAGATCGTATTGCTAAATACAATCAATTACTCCGTATTGAAGAGGATTTAGGTGATGTTGCTTCTTATCCAGGTAAATCTACTTTTTATAATTTAGGTTATTAATTGCGCTACATTGTTTATGGACTTCTAGGATTACTTATTGCGATCCAGTACCCTCTGTGGATTGGTAAAGGTGGATGGTTGCATGTCTATCAAATGGATAAAGAAGTTCAAGCGCAACAAGCGAAGAACAGTCAATTAGAAAATCGTAATAATAAATTAGCTGGTGATGTGAATGATTTGCGTCAAGGAACTCGGGCAGTAGAAGAGCGTGCGCGAATTGAGCATGGCATGGTCAAAGAAAATGAAACCATGGTGCAAATTGTTCAAAGTGATGAAGAGTTACCGAAGGCTGTGATGAGGTCGAAGATAGAAAAGAAAGAAGATGCTAGTAAAGACGCTAGCGCTTCCAAAGATTCCAAAATCAGTAATGCTAAGCCTGAATCAAGCTCCAGTAAAGAGAAAGACGCTTTCCTTGAAAAAGTGGCTCAATAAGACTTAATGTTTGCCTTGAGCAGGGCGCATACCATCCAGTAAATTTTGGGCTTTAAATAGTTGCTCACAATCTACAGGATCAAAATGGTAGGCCTCCCCACAAAAATCGCATGTTGTTTCCACTTGATGTTGTTCTTCTAGAATACTAAGTACTTCTGCATGCCCTAACATCAACAGCATATTACCAACTCGAACCCGGGAGCATTGGCATTCAAAATGGACTGGGCGTGGCTCAAAAGCCATCACCTTTTGATCATTTGCTTCCACTGAAAATAGTCTTTGCATCAAGATATCAGGTGGAGTACTTAACATTTCTTCATCAGAAACGGTTTTCATTAACAAATGGAAACGATTCCAGTCGTCTAATAATTCCTCTTGGCTGATATTTTCAGCCACCTTGCCACCCATTTGAGGAAGTTTTTGAATCAAAATACCGCTCGCGAATTGATCATTACAGGATAGTGAGATTTGTGTTTCTAATTGTTCTGAATGATGCATATAGGCCATCATAGCCTGTGCGATTGACTCAACCGGTTTACCTTCGTACATTAATGGAACAATACCTTGGTAGGCCTGTTGGCCCTCACCTCGCTTGGACGGATCAAGTGTAATCGCTAGTTTGCCTAGACCATCAGGATTAATCAACTCAGCCAATGATATTTGATCATCGATGAGAGAGCCATCGATGTTGGGCGCTAATTTAATTGTTGCTCGTAAACCTAGGTTTGCATTGCATTCCACGACGAGCAGGCGCACAATTCCTGTGCCTTGAGCTTGAATAATAAGTGTGCCATCAAATTTTAAAGTTGCACTCAGCAATGCCCCAGCAGCTACCATTTCGCCTAGATGGCGTTTGATTGCGGGCGGGTAGCTTCTTCGTTGCTGAATAGTTTGCCACGCGGAACTTAAGCGAACAATCTCTCCACGAACTTGACTCTTTTCAAATAAAAAAGTTTGTAAAACATCAAACTCTTTCGGGTTAGGATCGTTAGGAGAATTATTCATGAATGAAATAGGCAGAATATTGAGAATAATTTGTTATTGTATGGGTTAATGCAAAATTCGATTAAATTCCAGCAACAATATCCCATTTGGTGTGCAATAGCACTGGCTTTAGGGGCGGCAATCGCCTTAGGGATCTCGCGCTTTTCCTACACATTATTTTTACCTCTCATGCGAGAAGATTTGAACTGGAGTTATTTCATTTCCGGGAACATGAATACAGCCAATGCCATCGGTTATTTAGTTGGAGCACTTACCTGTAATTGGGTATTCGAGCGGATGGCATTAAATAAGGTGTTTTTATGGAGTACCTTTGCGACGATTTGTCTGATCGCTTTGATGGGGTTTTTCAAAGAGATCGCCCCTTTATTCCTTGTTCGTTTTTTGGTGGGGGTAACTAGTACCTGGGTATTCGTTGGAGGTGGGGCATTAGTAGCTAAAGTAAGCGTATTACATCCCAAGCGCTCTGGTTGGATTTTAGGTATTTATTATGGTGGAGTTGGTTTCGGGATTGTCCTTTCCAGTATTTTTGTTCACCCTATAGAATCATGGGCCAGCAGCTTAGGCTATGAACATGCATGGCAATTTGCTTGGTGGGGGATGGCGCTGGTCGCTTTATTAATGGGTCTTTTGTTGTATAGTCCAGTGCAATTGATGAATTACCCAATTGAATTAGCGCATATAAATGAACGCATTTCCGTACGAAAAATGTGGCCAATGAATGTAGGCTATTTTTTATATGGATTGGGATATATCGGTTACATGACCTTCTCCGTAGCACTTGTTAGAGAAATCGGTATTACTGGTAGCAAGTTAGATTATTTTTATGGCTTACTGGGTTTATTTATTATGTTCTCTTCCAAAATTTGGTCAGTACAATTAGATAAAAAGAAAGATGGTGCAGTCTTGGGAGCAGTTAGTTTTGTTTTAGCGATTGCTTGCTTTATTCCTGCCTTCATCGCTTTAATGGGGAATGAATCTAATGTACAGATCTGGCAAATCAGCCTTCTATTTATTTCAGCAATGATGTTTGGTTCTAGTATGGTGACGGCAGTTGCTTCAACCACTGCCTTTGTTAAACATAATTTACCTTCGGAAGATTGGTTATACGGTATACAGATTTTTACGATTGCCTTTGCTATTGGCCAGATTGTTGGGCCCGTCATCGTTGGATATTTATCTGATTTATCCGGTAGTTTAGGGATTGGACTCTTATTTTCTGGAACTATATTGCTCATCGGTAGTTACATCAGTTATCAACAAAAATCGCTGATTCAAGAGCATTGAGCAACAACTTATAAGCGTGGGATAATAACGGCTATGGAAAATTCAACAACACGTATTCGTACACGATTCGCACCTAGTCCCACAGGTTTTATTCACCTTGGTAATCTAAGAAGTGCGCTCTATCCTTGGGCATTCGCAAGAGCAAAAGGTGGTGATTTTATTCTGCGCATCGAAGATACAGATCAAGAACGTTCGACCCAAGAAGCAGTTGATGTCATTATTGAGGGCTTGCAGTGGTTAGGGCTTGATATTGACGAAGGTCCGTTTTATCAAATGCAACGCTTAGAGCGTTATCAAGCAACACTGAAGCAAATGATTGATGCAGGACTTGCCTACTATTGCTATATGAGTGAAGAAGAGCTCAATACTCTGCGTGATGCGCAAATTGCTAATAAAGAAAAACCTCGTTACAACGGCACTTGGCGACCAGAACTTGGCAAGCAATTACCACCGATACCTGAAGGGGTAAAACCTGTTGTGAGATTTAAAAATCCCATCGATGGCAATGTCGTTTGGAAAGATGCAGTCAAAGGAGTGATTTCGATTTCTAATGAAGAGTTAGATGACCTTGTGATTGCAAGACCCGATGGTACCCCGACCTATAACTTTTGTGTAGTGGTCGATGACTTAGATATGAAGATTACCCATGTGATTCGGGGTGATGATCATATTAATAACACCCCTAGACAAATTAATATCATTCATGCCTTAGGAGGGCAGTTGCCAGTGTATGGACATTTACCGACTGTGCACAATGAGCAGGGCGAGAAGATGAGTAAACGCAATGGTGCAATGAGTGTTAAAGACTATCAAGAAGCGGGGTATTTACCAGAAGCAATTCTCAATTATTTAGCTCGTCTAGGCTGGTCGCATGGCGATGCAGAAATCTTTACAAAAGAGCAGTTTATTGGCTGGTTTGATTTGGAAAGCTTAGGTAAATCACCAGCGCAATTTAGCCCGGAAAAACTGATTTTTCTGAATCATCACTATATCCAACATACCGATAGCCAAGATTTAGCAACAAGAACGATTCCTTTTGCGAAAAAAGAAGGAATTGTTTTTGAGGGTGAGCAAGCAAAGGGTGGTCCTGACTTTGTAGCAGTAGTGGATTTACTCAAAGCACGTGCAAACACTCTTATTGAAATCGCTCAAGGAGCAAAACTCTTTTATATGGACACCCCAGTTCATGACAAAAATTCTGAGGGATTTGGGAAGATGGTACAGCCAGATGTTTATTCTGCGATTCATGATTTTGTTGAATTATTTCAAGCAACTGACGGCACAAAAGAAGCGATTGCTGTGGCAATGAAATCCACGCTAACAACGCATGGTTTAAAGATGCCAGCTTTAGCCATGCCCATCCGATATCTCATGTTTGCAACTACGCAGACTCCTGCTATTGACGCAATGATGGCCATTATCGGCAAAGAAGAGGTCGTAAAACGACTTTCTATTATTTAAGTCGTATAGGGTTATTGCTTAATTACATAAAAATAGGCTAAAATACTAGATTGTTTTGATTGCTAATAAAACGATCGTTTTTATGTAGTGCTAGTTGTAGAGCTAATACGATCGGGGCTATAGCTCAGCTGGGAGAGCGCTTGCATGGCATGCAAGAGGTCAGCGGTTCGATCCCGCTTAGCTCCACCAGAATGCAATTAAAATATGTTTTACATTTATTCAGGTGACAGTGAATAATTAGTTGTACCGTAGTACTAGGTCCCCATCGTCTAGAGGCCTAGGACATCACCCTTTCACGGTGAGTACGGGGGTTCGAATCCCCCTGGGGACGCCATAACATGGCAAAAGAAGGAGCGGTAGTTCAGTTGGTTAGAATATCGGCCTGTCACGCCGAGGGTCGCGGGTTCGAGTCCCGTCCGCTCCGCCAACAGTCTTATATATAAAGCCCTAGCGGGCTGTTTTTATTTCTGTGGAACATTTTGTGGTACTTTCTTTGGCTCTTCACCATAATCGGGGGATGAGCATTTATTAAACACGATTAATTACTCCATTCCAACCGCACAAAGCCAAGACTCTCAGTCGGTAGTTTTGGAAATTCCTAAAACCAAACGCTCTTCTAGAAATCATTTCCATTTTAGTATGGAAACCTTCCGTAATTCCGTTAGATTTCGAAAACCGCCACATTCGAATAATCGGCTCTAACCAAGATCGAATGGTCTGAGCAATGATTTTTGCCGGACTTTCTTCAAATTGATTGAGTAGTTGCAGAAATTCTGGAATATATTTTTTTGCCTTTTTAGCCGGGACTTTTTTCAGAAGAAGGAATGAGTTCAGATTCTGTTTAGCTTTATAAAGAGCCTGGAGAATCGGGAACTTCGCTAGATACTGGGACAGGTTCTGTTGCTGCTCTGGGGTTAAATTCCAATGGTGCCTGCGCATGAGACTGAGAAGTCCACGGTTTTTACGTCCCACGGGGTCTTGCTGGTTCCAGACTTGTAAAAAGTGTTGGTTGACGAGTCGTATGACATGGAACCTATCAGCCACAATTTTGGCATTCGGGAAGTATTGTTGGACAATTTTGCGATAAGTTTCCGAGAGATCCATCACGACAAACTTGACTCGATCACGGCCCGTTAAATGGCTTAGATACCTGCGTAGACTGGCTTCCGAGCGACCCAGTACCACATCAAACACCTTATGATTTTTAAGATCTACGAGAGTAGTCGCAAAGCCTTTTTTACGACTAAAGAAGTGTTCATCAATCCCTAATATCCGTGGACAATGACGGGACGATAACTCTGCTACTCGGTTCTTAATTTGCTGTTGATACCAGCGTTCTACCGTCGCACTACCAATTTTGTGGGTAACGGTCAGCTTACGCTGACTGACCCCACCATCGTGGGCTTCGAAGACTTCGAGTCGATAGGACTCAGTAGCTCGTAGGCGAGGTCGGATGCCTCGCAATTGATGTCGAAAATAGCGATTACAGTTGGGGCAATGGTACTTTGGTAGGGCTAAATGTAGAACCATCAACTGGTTCCCTTGGCGAGTATGCTTTAACAAGCGATGATGTGTGGATTTAATCCGAACGGGGTCATGTTGACAATAAAGACAGGCTGGCCTGGCTTTAGGTTTACACCAAACCTCGACAATTTGACCGCGTTTTACCTGTTCGATTGAAAGATCGGGCAGACCTAAGATAGAATCTAAATGGGACATTGGTATTACCTATATTAAAAAAGTTCGTCGAAAAAACTAGTTTAATAAATACCTTTGTCCCCCGTTTATGATGTAGAGCCTTATTGGGTAGGACGGGCGAGATTCGAACTCGCCACCTAAGGATTAAAAGTAATCCTGCCTTTTGAAAATGAAATATAAATCAATTGTTTGTATGGCTATTTTAGCGGTGTGCGATTTGTTTTTGGTTATAAAAGACTTAAGCGTTACTTAAAGTAATGCTTGAAGGATCTAATCTCTTTAATCACGGCACTAAACCTGACAATTCAATAAGTTCGATTTCTTTAGAGCAATTAAAAGCTTGGGAAGAGGTTGTTGAAAAAGGCACAAATTGGCGTTTACTAGGCGCAGCCCCTAAGGTACTCAAGGAGCTGCAAGTTTAATGCATTTTAATTTTGGCATCTTTCATTAACTTGCCAATACGGTCGTTTTCATCCTTAATCCACTTTGCAGATTCTTCAGGGCCTGCAATTTCAAATTCAATCCCCATAGGCTTAAAGTTGTCGACTATCTTGGGTTGGGTGGCAAGAGCCTTTAATTCCTGATTTAATTTTACAGTGACTGCGTTTGGCACTCCAACTAAACCAAAAACAGCAATGGTATGAACATATTCATACCCTGGGATATTCGCACCTAATGCTTGTATTTCTGGTGCGAGTTTGGATGGCTTGACCGACGCTGCGCCAATAATTTTGACCTTACCATTTTTCTCAAAGCCAACTAAGGAAGGATAGGCTGCAAAAACAGCTTGAACCTGTCCTCCCACCAGAGCAGGAACCGATTGTGAAGAGCCTTTATAGGGGATGTGATTAATTTCCCAGTTTTGCGAAATACGTAACGCTTCCATGGCCAGATGATGAGGACTACCAATTCCTGAAGAGCCATAGTTAACAAGACCTGGATGCTCTTTAATATAAGTAGAAAATTCGGCAAAATTATTTGCAGGGATACTTGGGCTAATAGCTAAGAAGTTTGGCGCCTTTGAAACGATTGCGATGGGTTTGAAATCTTTTCTGGGATCGTAAGATGTATTTGAGCTTAATAGATGGCTCGTGTTGTAAGAAATCGTATCCGTTACCAAAAAGGTATATCCATCAGCTGGTGCGGATTTAACTACTTGCCCTGCAATAATTCCACCAGCCCCTGGTTTGTTATCGACGATGACAGGTTGTCCTAAACGCTCCCCAAGTAAAACAGATAATTGCCTAGCTACCGTATCTGGAAGACCGCCTGGTGAATATGGAACGACAAATTTAATCGTTTGATTTGGGTATGAATCTGCCGCAAAGCTTAAGCAAGAATTAAACAAACAAATGAATACTAGTGTTTTTAAACTAGATTGAAGAAATAAGGCTTTATTTAGGATTGTTTTCATTTTGATGGATTGGTTATAAGCTAGAAAGAAAGATTATTTTGGTAAAACTTTCAATGCAATCGGACCCCATGTCGATATTTCAGTTTGAACATATTTATTGAATTCTTTACTAGACATCGGAGTAAATTCCAAATCATCAAATTCCAATTTTTCTTTTACTGCCGGAGATTGCATCGATTGATTAATTGCTTGATTGAGTTTTTCTACGATAGGAGTTGGAACTCCAGCGGGAGCTGATACTGAAAACCAAGTGGTAGAAGTAAATTTGGGGTAGCCTAACTCCTCAAAGGTCGGTGTATTAGGAAAGTTAGCTAGGCGTTTTGAAGAAGTTACTGCAATGAGGCGTAATTTATTGGCGAGAACTAAAGGTTTAGCGGAAGTAAGAGTCATGATGCCTGCAGGTAGTTGACCACCGGCAATATCATTCACAACGGAACCACCCCCTTTATAGCCAACGTGAACTAAAGAGAGATTATTAATTTCCGAGAAATATTGGCCAATAATATTGCCGTGCGTACCAATTCCGGGAGATCCATAAACTATGCCATTGGGTTGTGACTTTGCATAACTGACAAAACTTTTAAGATCGATGATAGGTAAACTAGGATTGACTACCAATGCAAGTGGAGGTCCGCCTAAATACGCTATGTGAGTAAAGTCTTTGACGGGATCATATTTATTCGGATATTGAAACGGAGCGATCACGTGAGAACCTACTCCCGAGATGACTAAAGTATATCCATCGGGGGAGGATTTAGCCGCAAAGTCAGAGCCAATCGTCCCGCCAGCCCCAGGTTTATTTTCAACGATAAAAGTTTGGTTAAATTTTTTAGAAAGTTGCTCAGCAATGATTCTAGCTAGAGTGTCGGAACCTCCAGCTGCGGCATAGGGAACAATAATCCTTACGGGTTTAGTTGGCCAATTGGTCGTATTTTGAGCAAATACTGAATGAGCAAACAGGAGGAAAATGAATAATATTTTTTTCAAGTTTTGGCTCACATTCAATTATTTATACATAAATACAGACAAAATTGTTTTCTATTTGTACTGAATAAGTCTTCAGTTTTTCGGTACATGGGGCAGATACAACTTCACCGCTTTTAATATTAAAAGAGCCGTTATGGAAATTACATTCCACAATATCGTCCAAAATATAGCTTTCAGATAAAGATCCTGGGCCGTGGGTGCATAAGTCATCGGTCACGAAGTATTCGCCTTCCACGTTAAATACAGCAAGAACTAACCCTTCTTTTTCTACTTTAAACGCTTGGCCTACATCTACATCATAGGTATTACATAATTCGATTTTCTTCAAAAGCGTCTCACAAAGAATATAAATATGAAAAATTTACAGAAAGATGATTCAAATAGTATAGTTTAAAATGGGTTTCATTTAAGTGTAATCATCAATACTCAGATTTCGTATTCAAGGAGATAGGTTTGTTAAAAAAAGAACAAAATGATTATTTGACCCAGACAAGTCCTGGCACTCCCATGGGAGATTTATTTAGACGCTATTGGCATCCTGCCCTGTTGTCAGAGGAATTGCCAGAGCTAGATTGCCCGCCAGTTCGATTGGAGCTTTTGTCAGAAAAAATGTTGGCATTTCGTGACTCAAGTGGCCGCCTTGGGGTGATTGATGAGTTCTGTGCTCATCGAGGAGTTTCTTTATGGTTTGGTCGAAATGAAGAGAATGGTATTCGTTGCCCTTATCACGGTTGGAAATACGATGTGAATGGTAACTGTGTTGAGATTCCTTCGGAGCCGCGGGAGAGTCAACTTTGTGAAAGAATTAAATTAAAGTCTTACCCATTAATAGAAAGAGGTGGTGTGATTTGGATCTATATGGGACCGCCAGAGCATCAACCCGACTTACCTGAATATGAATTTGCGTTAGCTCCTCCCCAACGCCGATTTGTTACCAAGCGTATTCAAGAAACCAATTGGTTACAAGCTTTAGAAGGTGGAATAGATTCAAGTCATGTCACTTGGCTGCATGGTAAAAACTTAAATTCTGATCCATTATTCCAAGGGTCCAAAGGTAATCAATATAACTTTGGTGATTTAAAGCCTGTTTTTGAGGTCGTTGAATCTGAAGGAGGACTTTATATTGGTGTGCGTCGGAATGCAGAAGATGACCAATACTATTGGCGTGTCACTCAATGGCTATTGCCGGCATATACGATTATTCCACCAAGGGCTGATCATCCAATCCACGGCCATTTTTGGGTACCCATTAATGACCACCAAAATTGGTCCTGGAGTTTTGATTTCCACCCGAATCGGGATTTGACTGATCACGAGGTGCAAGCAATGAGTGAAGGCAAGGGTATCCATGTACGTTATGTTCCTGGAACATATATCCCATTGCAAAATAAATCAAACGATTATTTAATGGATCGTGCTGCTCAAAAAGCTGGATTAACATTTAGCGGGATTGAAGGTATTGCGATGCAAGATGCATCTTTACAAGAAAGTATGGGATCAATTCAAGATCGTACAAAAGAAAATTTAACCTCCACGGATAATGGGATATTACTTGCCCGTAGAAAATTGTTGAATGCGGCTAAAGCTTTGCAAGAAAAAGGTCAAACCCCACCTGGATCAACTCCCCAGTCTCAGCATGTTCGATCAGCTGCTTTCTTATTGAAGCGGGATCTAAAGTTCCAGGAATCTGCTGCAGAGGCTTTAATTGCTGCACCAGGCAAACCCCACGTAACGGTTTAATTCATGTCAAAATTTCTTGCTGCCGTCGCGCTCGCCGCCAACGATACTCAAATTCAAGAGTTTGATAAACCAGAAGCTTTGCCAGAGTCTGGGCTATTGAAGGTTGCTGCTACTGGAGTATGTGGTAGTGATTGGGGATATTATCAAAACCTTCCTGCGAGTAGAGGCCCTTTAATTCTTGGTCATGAAACAGTTGGTTTTATTGAATCGATGGGATCTTTAGCCAAAGAAAAATGGCGTTTAAAAGAAGGCGATCTGGTTGCCCTTGAAGAGTACATTCCCTGTGGTACCTGCCACGCCTGTCGAGGTGGTGACTTTCGATTATGCGATGCTACAGATTGGCGTTTAAGTGGCATGCGCTACGGCGCTACCGGACTCAATGTTGCTCCTGGGTATTGGGGTGGATATAGTCATTATCAGTATCTTCACTTGAACACCGTTTTTCATAAAGTTCCCAATGGCTTAAGTGCACAGCATGCAGCCTTAGCCTTACCCATCTCGAATGGCATTGAGTGGACTTATTTACAGGGTGGCGCGGGCCCTGGACAAACTGTTGTGATTCAAGGTCCAGGACAGCAGGGTTTAGCTTGTGTGGTAGCCGCAAAAGCTGCTGGCGCCAATCAAATCATTATTACAGGCCTATCTAATGATACGGATCGCAAGCGCCTAGCCTTAGCTAAAAAATTAGGGGCTGATCACACAATAGAGCTTGGTGAAATAGATCTTATACAAACCGTAAAAGATCTAACAGGAGGACTCATGGCAGATTTAGTGATTGACTGTGCATCTGGAGGAACTGATTCTGTCATTACCGCAGTAGCCCTTGCAAGAAAAAAAGGGAGGGTTATTTTGGGTGGTCAAAAAAGAAAAAAAATCCCAGAGTTTGATAGTGATCAAATCATTGCAAAATTTTTAACAGTCAAAGGAATGCGTGGGCATAGCTTTGAATCAGTAGAACTTGCCTTGCAACTCATACACAGCGATAAATATGCTGTAAAAGAAATGAGTACACATTTACTTGGCTTAAACGATACCGACTTAGCATTGCAAAGCTTAGTTGGTAAAGGCGTTAAAGAGCCAATCCATATGGTCATTGACCCCAATTTAGAAACAACTCAATCTTAGGAAAAACTATGAATCGTCTACAATTAAATTTTGCTTGCTGGGACTATGACCGTATGCGCCCTTTAATGGACGGTAGAGTCCAGGTTGATGGAGCAGCGCTAAATTTTTTAAATCTGCCAGTGGAAGAAACATTTTTTAGACAGGCAAGATATCGTGAGTTTGAAGTCTCTGAGATGTCTTTATCGTCTTACTGTATTTCTTTAACAAAGCCAGAAAAACCTTTCATAGCAATTCCAGTTTATCCGTCAAGATTTTTTCGACACTCTTGTATTTACGTGAATGCTAATAGCGGCATTAAAACTCCAAAAGACTTGATTGGTAAAAAAATTGCAAGTCCTGAATATCAAATGACAGCACCTGTTTGGATTCGGGGAATTTTATCCGATCACTATGGAGTACCTGTTGATGCACAGCCATACTTATTCGGTGGTGAGGAAGAAACAGGGCGCATTGAGAAGATTAAACTGACACTCCCTGACAACATTAAGGTGAGCCCAATCGGCCCAGATCAAACGCTATCTCAAATGTTATATGACGGTGAGTTAGATGCGCTTTATACAGCCAGAATGCCATCTAGTTACTTAAAAGGTGATGGTAAAGTTGTTCGTCTTTTTGAGAACTATGAAGAAGTAGAGAGAAACTATTTTCACGAAACAGCCATATTTCCTATCATGCACGTCGTTGTTATTCGTAGAGATGTATATGAGGCTAATCGCTGGGTTGCTCAATCACTCATGAAAGCCTTTTTACAAGCAAAAGAAATTGCATATCACGACCTTTATGAAACAGCGGCACTAAAAACTATGTTGCCTTGGTTAACCGCGCACGTAGAAGATGCAAAAAAACTGTTTGGTAATGATTGGTGGTCTTATGGTCTTGAGGGCAACATGGAAGGTCTTGAGACTTTTACTCGATATCATTATGAGCAGGGTTTATCGCCGAAGAAACTAGAAGTCACTGATTTGTTTGCGCCTGAATCCCTTGAGGCTTTCAAGATTTAAAGAATTTAAATAAATATCAGGTCAGTTCAAGATGAACCCCAAAAATTAATATACAAGATTAAGCATGAACACTCATTTTTAAACCGAGTGCATTTATCACTTTTGAGATGGTATCAAATCTCGGTTGAGATCCTTCTGATAATGCTTTATAAAGACCTTCACGACCTAAACTAGATTCTTTGGCAACTGTCGCCATGCCTTTGGCTTTGGCCATGTGACCAAGTGTGCGAATGAGCTCAGCCGTAGCCTCTTCATAATCTAGGTAGCGTGTAATATCAAAAGATTTTAGTTTTTGCGTTTTTTTATCATTTAAAACTCCTTAGCTAACTCAATAGCTTTTTTAATATCCGACTGTTGAGAATTCTTTGTTCCACCCGCTAATAAAATAATAATTATTTTTTCGTGTACTGTGAAATAAACCTTATAGCCTGCTCCGACGTCAACTCTCATTTCTGAAATACCGCTATCGAAAGTCTTAGAATCACCTAAATTTCCATTGAAGGCTTTGTATTTTGGTAGGACGAGTGAGATTCTAACTCGCTACCAACAGATTAAAAGTAATCACGCCTCTTGAAAATTAAATATAATTCAATGGTTTGTAAAGCTATTTAAGCGGTGTGCAATTGAATATGCGCTTGATTTTTTGATTAGAGTGGGGCTAAGCGTTACTTAAAGTAACACTTATGATCTACTTTTCGGATGATTAAAGTCCCTACAGGACTAAGAGTTTGTATAGTCCACTTGTTGGGATATATTCTTTTCGGGCATAGCTCCTAAATTGATATTCTGACTAGCTTCGTAAATTTGATTTATTAAGTACTATTCGGTTATTGATGAAGTAGAAGTTTATGTATTAATAATCAATCGGTTATACTAAAATTATTAATAAAGATTAAGCTGTAGTGATAAGTCATATTTTATAAATATGACAGGTATTTCATTCGGTTAAAAATTCGCAGACATTTAAAAAGATAAATGAGAGACACATGTCATTAGTTCAACTAGCCTTGAAGCGGTCTTATACTTTTATTGTGATGGCTATATTGATATTATTAGCTACACCTTTTGCTTTGTTCAATATGGCAACAGATATTTTTCCAGAAATTAATATTCCTGTCGTGAGTGTTATTTGGACATACAACGGTTTATCTGCCCAAGAAATGGGACAACGAATTGCAGCATCAAGTGAAAGAGGTTTATCAACGGTTGTAAATGACATTGAACATATTGAGTCAACCTCGTTAAATGGAATTTCTGTTATCAAAATTTTCTTTCAACCGAAAGCAAATGTTCAAATGGCCATTTCACAAGTTGTGGCTGCTGTGCAATCACAAGTTCGACAATTACCACCTGGTATAACACCTCCCTTAGTTATCAAATATTCTGCTTCTAGTATTCCAGTAATTCAACTTGCTTTATCTAGCCCCACCTTGTCGGAGGCGTCATTGTTTGATGCCACGATTAATACTTTACGACCCCAGTTAGTAACTATCCCAGGCGTTGCGATTCCCTTTCCTTATGGGGGAAAAATCAAAGTTGTATCGGTTGATATTAATAATAAAGAGTTACAGTCAAGGGGTTTAGGTCCCTCAGACGTGGTAAATGCAATTAACCTACAAAATTTAATACTGCCATCTGGCACGACCAAATTGGAAGAGTCTGAGTATGCAGTCTCTTTAAACAGTTCACCTAGTACGATTGCTGGCTTAAATGAACTTCCTGTAAGAACAACTAATGGTGTTACGGTATTCATTAAAGATGTTGCAACGGTTCGAGATGGTTTTCAGCCCCAAACAAATATAGTTCGGCAAGATGGTTCCCGCGGTGTTTTGTTATCTATTTTAAAAAATGGCGGGGCATCGACTCTAGATATTGTTGCTGGTATTAAAAATAAGTTACCTGTAGCTGCAGAAAGCCTTCCTTCTGATATCAATATTAGTCAATTATTTGATCAGTCCCTATTTGTCAAAGCCGCGATTATGGGTGTTGTTAGTGAGGCGGTGATTGCGGCTTTGTTAACAGCAGCTATGGTTTTATTATTTTTGGGTAGTTGGAGAAGTACTTTTATTATTGCCTTAACAATTCCGTTGTCTATTTTTTCAGCAATCTTAATTCTTTATGCCTTTGGTGAAACACTTAATTTGATGACACTGGGGGGACTGGCTTTATCTGTCGGAATATTGGTTGATCAAGCTATTGTTACCATCGAGAATATAGAGCGGCATCTTCATATGGGAAAACCTCTGATTGAAGCGATCGAAGTAGGTGCGGATGAAATTGGTGTTCCAGCTTTTGTATCTACATTGTGTATATGTATTGTATTTGTACCGATGTTTTTTCTCTCTGGCGTGGCCAAATTTTTATTTATTCCGTTAGCTGAAGCCGTAGTATTCGCAATGTTGGTATCTTTTTTCTTGTCAAGAAGCTTTGTCCCTACGATGGTTAAGCTATTAATGAGTAAACATGACGAAAGTTCGCTTCAAGAGAAAAAACCTCCTAACGCATTTGAAAAAATTCATATTAAATTTGATCAACAATTTGAATCCTTCCGAGAATCCTACCAAGAAATCTTATCTAGAGTATTACTGAATAAAAAAACCTTTGGATCGTTTTTTTTGTCATTTTGTGTTCTTTCATGTAGCTTATTTTTCATTCTTGGCAGGGATTTTTTTCCAAGTGTTGACTCGGGCCAGATCAAGCTTCATTTTCGAGCGCCCACTGGAACGAGGATAGAGGAAACTGCTAAATTAGCCGATGCGATAGAAACAAAAATAAAAAAAATCATTCCCTCAGATGAGTTAGAAACTATTTTAGATATATTGGGAGTTCCAAATAGTGGTATCAATTTGTCTTATAGCAACGCAGGCACCTTTGGTTCACTAGATGGTGAGATTTTAATCGCTTTAAAAGAAAATCATAGGCCATCAGACTTTATTAAAACGATTCTTCGTGAAGAGTTACCGAAGTCCTTTCCAGGAGTTGAATTCTTTTTTCAACCAGCTGATATTGTCACTCAAATTTTAAACTTTGGTTTACCTGCAGCGATTGATGTCCAATTGACTGGTAATGATTTACTTGCAAATGCTGCTTTAGCTGCAGAACTGACTAAAGAAATTTCTAAAATTCCTGGTGCCGTTGATGTTCATATTCATCAGAAGCTAAATGCACCAGGTATTAAACTAGAAATGGACCGATCGAAACTTCAACAGTTGGGTTTAAATGCGCAAAATGTTGGTCAAAATGTTCTAATTGCTCTATCAGGCAGTTCACAAACATCACCAGCATTTTGGTTGAATCCAAGAAATGGAGTGGTTTACAGTATTGTTATCCAAAATCCACAATACTCATTTCAAACCCTCAATGATTTATTAAATATTCCGGTAGGGAGCCAAGTTAATCCTGTTGATAGTACCCAATTACTCGGAAATTTAGTAACTTCTAGTCCTGTTAAACAATTACCGATTGTTTCTAGATATAACATTTCTCCAGCAATTGATATTTATGTGAATGTTCAAGGTACAGATTTGGCTAGTGTAGCCAATCAAGTATCAAAGATAGTGGACTCCATGAAGAGTAAATTACCAAAAGGGTCGCAAGTGGCTATCAGGGGCCAAGTTGAGACTATGCAATCCTCTTTTATGGGATTGGGCATAGGTTTAGTCATGGCGATTATTCTAGTTTATTTGTTAATTGTAGTTAATTTTCAATCATGGATTGATGCGGCAATTATCATCACTGCTTTGCCTGCAGCACTTGCTGGAATTGCT